>ULQV01049280.1_pt1 | contig 30638 bp, 46 predicted proteins | sample 1954851 | NCBI WGS metagenome assembly ULQV01 (sample SAMEA4835665, study PRJEB28245) | human gut metagenome | biome: gut microbiome; material: fecal sample | place: Denmark | collected 2008 | reverse complement strand
TTTGATGAATTTGAAGAGTCGTGGTTCATCTTTGGTGGATATAGACATATGGACCCAGAGATATTAAGACTAAGAAAAAAACAAATTGTGTGCAGAAGCTGGAATCCATGAATTCAATATTCATGCGTTAAGGCACTCACATGCTTCAAATTTGATTGAGGCAGGTGTAAATATGTACAAGATATCGAAACGTCTAGGACACTCTTCTATACGTACTACAATGGATATCTATGGACACTTGATTGACACTGAAGAAGATGAGGTTTTGAATGCAATTTCAAATTTTTAAGTCATAAATAAGTCATAGCTTTATACAAAAACAGAAATTCCCCTTTATTTAAAGGGGAATTATTTTAGTTTGTAAATTTTTCGTAGAAAGATAATGCGTTTATAACATTAATTTGTGCTTTAAATATAGGTGTAGAATTCATGAGAATAAATAATATTTAATGGAATTCATTCCTTTTAAGATGTAATCAAGATATAAACGATATCTTAATTTTTGAAAAGTTTCCCAAAGTTAAGTCCATCGGTATTTAATCCAAAAAGTCATAAGAAAAGCATTGTTTATGCTTGCATATATGCTAGCCTTATGCTATAATATACATGTAAGGAGGAAAGGTATGAATAAGAAATTTAAAAAATCCAAAATCGATTGGACGTCTCTAATCATACAATCAATCTTGGACTTAGCAGTTGGGTTAATCTTATTGATTATCGAGAAGCTTATATAGCTTCTCCCCTAACTCATTATAACTTATTCATCGTATATTATGCTAGTAAAATTAGGAATATTTTTTATCGCAATTGGAATTGCAAAATTCATTTATGCAATGTATCTAAAACACAAAGGAGAATAACATGAGACCACAAGACAAGTACAACAAAGAAAAAATGACAATTATTTCTGCTAGATTCAAAAATGATTTTGCCGAAGAATTTAAACAAGCTTGCAAAGCTTTAGGAGTATCTCAAGCGGATGTTATTAGAGACGCAATGAATCAAACAATTGAGAAAGCAAACGCATTGGATGGACTTGATATGTTTAGTATCGATAAAATGAATCAAGACGAAGCTTATTTTAACCAATTCATCCAGGAGCTAAAAGATTATGATGATTTTGGAAAATTCAAAGGATATTTTGGAAGACCTTCAGACGTTGAAGACAGAATCTGCGAATTAAATACATCGTGCGAAATTTATACTGAAGTTAATGGATCATACGAATGTGCAAGTAATGATAAAGCAATTCATGATGAATTCGGTTCTGACGACAATCATAAAATCAACGGATATATTGCCATCGAAGTTGGATATGGAAAACATGTAAAAATGTATGGCGAATATTTCTGCGAAGATTGGGATGAAGATGATGGAGTTTATCAGAACTGCTCATTCGGAAATTACTACGGAATTGATTTAGATTAATGCATAAAAAAAGAAGGGCCACAATAAAATCGGCCCTTTTTTGCGTTATTTGAATAATTTAAAAATCTTTTCGACGATTTTCAACAACAATTCAATCAATTTGTTGATTCCAGATACATTAATTGTGTCATTTTTGACAGAATCTGAACTATTTTCATCGTTTTTATCGTTTTTTGAGTCATCTTTTCCGGTATTTGAACCATTTTCATCCTTTTTAGGATCGTCTTTTTTAGGCTCGTCACTCTTTGGATCAGACTTGTAGAAGTCAATATCATGATAGATTACATCTTTGTCAAATGGATTCGAAGTGTATTGATGTATAACTGCAATATCCGAATTGTCTGAATTGACATTACCATCATCCTGATTCCATGCTGCAATCCACAAAGGATAGTCTGTATCTACATATTGTCCGATCCATGATCTAGATGTATAAACACCAGTGTAATAACCTTGTGATTTGAAATAATCACAGAATACTTTGCAGACCATCGAACAATGTTCTTTTGTCAGCAATCCGTTTTGTTCCTTCCATCCTGGTTCTCCAGGCTTTGTGCTGGAGTCTTCCATATCCATCCAAACACCAAGTTGGATATTTCTGCTTTTAATTAATTTATGTGTATACTTGGCTTGCTCAAGTGCGGTTGCTTCATCACCACAATAATCGTAACAATATACACCATAAGGAATTTTCAATTCTTCACATTTATTTGCAAAATACTCAAATTTCTTGTCTTCAGTTGTCCACCAATTTGAGCGCAAAATCACAAAGTCATACTGTGACAAATCTATGTCCGAACTGTTATGTTCTGATAAGTCGATTCCGTATCCTTTTACATTTTTAATGTAATCTGTTTTAGACGGGTTGGATGACTCTGGTGTAGAAGGTTTCGTTTCTTCCTTCTTTTCTTCTTCTGGTACAGTGAATGTAGCCCACATCTTACTCTTATCTTCGGTTGCGGACACTGCCACAAATACCTTTCTATCACTATCTTTATAAACTACATAACGATGGCCATTGCCAACGTACTTCCAATAATATCTGATTTTATCTCCGCTGTTGTATATTTTGCATACATTGCCAGTTGGCGAGTCGTAACGCGCTCTAATGCCATCTACAGTGAACGTAGCTACACCATCTTCTTGTACAAGTTCAATTGTATCACTTGGATTAGCATCATCTTCTGTTGAACTGAAAGTGGCCCACGTGTCTTTTCCTTGAACTTCGCTTCCTGAGATTGCCATGAATTGAGTCTTGTCTTTATTAACCACCCATCTATGGCCATTAGCTACGACTTTGTAGTAGTATTCAAACTGATATCCTTTATTTACTCGTTTCAATACATTTCCTGTTGGACTACCTTCACGAATTGCAACTGAATCAACAGTTAAAGTAGCAATAGCGTGTTCTGCAACTAAATTGGCTGCATTAAACACTGTAATTCCTGAACCACTTGTAGGATTACTATAGCCTTTGTAATGCAACACCCCACATGATCCATTGTAAGTCAATGTTTGAATATTTGCAGGAGACAAGTTAGTTCCTTGATTCATTCCTAGAAACTGTCCTGTTCCGTTACCATTGTCTTTAATCAACATCGCTACATGGCCATAATATTCTCCTTTGTACCAACCATAAACTGAATCCCAAATAAACCAATCTCCAGGGTGGCCAATTTGTTCGAAATTAAAATAATCAACATATCCAAGTAAATCTCTTCGATACCAAATTTCGCGTGCCCCTCCAGAGCCTCCAATTGCTCTTCCAGGGTTTGGATATCCAGCTTTCTTTAAAAACTCTTTGAATAGAGTTACACACTGATTGTAGTATCCGCCTAGACCGGATGATTTGCCTAACCATTCTTTTTTAAAGTCATCTTTTGTGAAGTAATTCATAATTAAATCTCTTCCTGATTGATTTTCTTGTCAGCTACTTCTAATCCTTTGATTAGAAGTTTTGGAACGTCATATCCTGCTTCAACAAAGTTCTCAATAATTGATCTTGCTTCATTAACGGTCAAGGAAGCTAAGACGAACCATCCTAATAGAGTTGTTAGCGTTAGATCAACTCCGATCGTTTTGCCGATTTCGATAAACCAAGCCGAAATTGCAAAAGCGAATACAATCATCAACCAGTATCCTAGCTTTTTCAGAACTCCGGTCCATCCTTTGCTGCTATTGGTTTTATGATTAATATTTGACTTCATCCAACCTGTAATCCAATCAATAACATTCAATAACAAAAAAACTGCAAATAAGAACCAATGCTCGCCGAAAATAAGTGTTAGTAATGCAATAATTGCACCACATACATTGTTGTAGTAACTTGTAAAAACTTTCATTTGTTTTCTCCTATGTCATATATAAAAAAAGCTAGATATTCTAGCCTTTTTAATAATTTTCACCAGTGATTTTTTTATACTGATCAGCAGTAATGATTCCTTTTTCGCAGAATTTTCTTACCTGTTTATCAGTGTATAATTTCAGATCATAAAATCTTTTAATTTTTTCAAACATTGACTAAGCCTCGCTTTCTTCTAGAAGTGTATCTGTCATCATGGCCGTGTACATGACTTGTGCCTCAATCTTATCCTGTGCGGTTGCTTGTTGCTCTGGTTCTTCGATTGTTGGCTTTTCTGCTTCTGCAACCTCAATTACTTTACCTTCTAAAAATTTATAATTGTATCGACCTTGCTCATCAACTAATCCTTTTTCTAGATATTGACTTTGTGCGTGTGCGTATTTATCGCCTTGTCCTCGGTCAATTTCTTTCATAGTTGACATTTCTTCTTCTGATAAGAAAATATCTGAATTAATAGATGTGATGTATCCATCTTGTAAGGATACGTATACTTTATATTCGTTCTCCATAGCTTCCTCCTAATAAATTTCTGCGTCAATAAATACTTTTTTAAGAATAAGTGTCCAAGGTGTCATCTCTTGTGGCATGATAACTTGTCTTATCTCGTCTTGGCTATAATCGATTTCTTTTATACCTCCTAAAGATGAACTTGTACTATCAAACACGCCTCCTTTTAAAGAAATCGTTCCTTTTGCTCTTAATTTAGTCTCAAATACACATCCTAGTGGTAAATAATAAGCTCTTGCATTGCTTATATCACCTATATATCTTCTTAATGGTACGCAGTAAATGGTAGGTATGTATCTACTGAATCTTAGACATTTTTCTAATTCCTCTGCTGGATTCGGAGCAATAAATAGGGTTGCAACTGAGCCTTGTTCTAGTTTCATATATTTAAGCGTTATACTTGCTCCAACTGCTAATTGTAAACCTACCGAATTAAAGTTATTACTTGAGTTAACTCCTTGAAAAACATTTATTCCACTAGTTACAGTTTTCCATTCTCCGTCAATTGCGATTCTTACAGTTCCGGAAATTCTTACTACTTCCATTGATACTGTATAAGCACCACTAATTGCGTTCTCTAATTTCTGTTGAAAGTACCCTTCTTTGTTCGTTGTCCCACTTGTAGCCGTTACAGTTACGGTACCATCTGAATTTACAGTTGCTTTTCCTCTCACAAGCATCCATCTATCTACTGTGTAAATACTACTTTCACTACTTGTAGTATATGTGCTATTTCCTCTTTGATTGATTCTGAAATCCGGATTAATCAATAAATTCGGATTACTGAATTTATTTCCTAAATAGCTTGCTAATTGTGTTAATGTACCTTTTTTTAATCCTGCGCCATTGTGTACAGGCAATAAGCTATTATCAGTGAAACTAGGTAATGCGTCTAATTCCGTGACTTGTTTTCCTTCCATGTTATTCCTCCTTGATTTTATATTTCCAATCCTTGCCGACTTCTCCACTTGCTACTTCATAAGACCAATCGGCTAAGATTGTGTTTCCTTTTTCATCTACTAAATCTTGAGCACTTGTTGCGTTCAAATTCGTGGTAAAGTGATTATTCATCACCATTTGATTCAATGCTTTATGTGATGTGGTTACAGACTTTATCTTCGAGACAAGCCACTGAATAGAAGCTTTGTCTTTGAATACGAAAGCCATATACTAACCCCACATTGTATTTAAATCGTTTGTCGTGATCGCCGTTAATTCTGACTTCTTAACATACGCAGATAAATCAATGTCTGTATTACCAATCTTTTCATATGTTTTTGTTTCTGAAATCCAAATATACTCATCATAAATATCTTGAGTTCCATGTGAATGTGCAACTAAGTAAATCACACCATTTGAACCTGTAGCAGGTAAGCTCGTTACCTTTTCATATCTAATAGATGTAATATTACCTACTGCCGAATTAATCAACGATTGTACTTGTGATTGCGTTTGATATCCTTTACCTGTAACAATTGAATTCACTTGCGTGGATGTTTGGAATTCACTGTCATTTGTTAATTGTGATACCTTTGTTGGCACTGTGACATCAACGGATTTATTACTTGGCGTTAATGCAGTTCCATTAACCTTTACAGATTCAATCACGTTAACTTGAGCACCACTTGCAATATCACTTAATTTGTTTTTTTCTGCATTTGTATAGTCATTTGTCGATAAGCCTTTACCGCTTACCACATCAACTTTTCCACCCAATGCAGCTTTAATTTTGCTAATCAAGAGTGTCAATCCACTCTTATCTAAATATTCAACAGCCATTCTTTTTTTCTCCTTATAAACTAATCCATAATTCATCTAACTCTGTTGTAGAAATCGAGGTTACAGAACCTTCTGCCATAGCTCCAATATCTTCTGGAGTATATATCGGTCTTGTTTCTGCTTTCGCCCACGTTGGAACTGTTGGGTCTATTTCTTCAACCTCTCCAATGATTTCATTACCATTTAATTTCGGCTTGTTCTTTAGTTTGTTGTAATCGTTTGTGCCTTCAACGAACTTCTCGTATAAGCCTAAAGTTAATGTTTCTTTATCTTCATTGATTTCAATTTGAAGCTTGTCTGATTCATCTTGTATATTCATTTGAATATCTTGCATTAGAATCATGTAATCACTTCCTTATTCAATACTCTATATACCTTTGTTGTCTTGATAAGAGAAGCAATAGCAACTCCTCCTTTTGTAATCATTCTTAATTGAATGTTACAAGTTCCCTCTTTGAAATTGAGCGTTTCTTCTTGGCTTAACGATACTGAAATAGTATTTCCTTCAATATCTAAATCACTTGATTCTTTTTTCAAGATATATCCGTTCTGTTCAAATACCACATAGATATTCTGCATTTCATTTAAATCAATATCGTTTATTGTTATTTGGATTGTTGGCGTAGTTCCTTGTCTCATTATTTCACCTTGTACGTCCATTCCTCGCCTACATTTCCGGAGTCAACTACATATGACCAATCCGCTAAGACTGCATTTTCGTTCTCGTCGATCAGACCATTTTCTGAATCTGATAATAATTCAGTTTTAAAATGATTAGTCAGAATCATTTCCATTATTTTCTGATCAGCTTCACGGATTGAAGCTCCTAATGTTTTCTTTACATTTCCTTCGAAATCAATTCTTGCGTCAACTATCTCCGCATTTGCATTCAATGAGCTTTCCGTTGAAGATATAATTGCATCGATGCGTGAAGTTAATTCATTCGCTTTTTTTAATAAAGCAAGATATTGTCCACGCACTGCATTTCCGGCATTACTATATGTAATTCCATTTCCGCCTACACGAATATCAATTAACTCGTTCAGATTTGTCTGATTGCCATTTGTGATTGTCAATAAATCCAATCTACGCAAAATGGTGTCATATTTCTGTTCGATATAAGCATCAACCAATTGTTGCCAACTGTATTCACTTGGATCTACTTCAGTTGTTCCATTTGGCGCTCTCTTTACGATAAAAGCTAATTCATTTGTCACTAGCTGCTTATTGCCACGAATCAAATGGACTGCTAGTTCAATCGGCCCATTTTCCTCAAACGGTTTCCCAGGAATATAAAAGCCATCTTCGTCAGATGGTAATACTTCTTCATGTAATTTTCCATGATTTAAATATCGAATATGAATTTGTTGTGTATAGTCATCATATTTACTTCCATCACTTTTCAATATAACAGGTACATTAACAGAACCTTCGCATGTTTCTAGACCTTTAATTGCCACAAGTTGTAAACCACTTCTTAATAATTCCATCGAATCAACTCCTTCCTATACATATTTTGCATCTATTACAATTCCATTAATCAATGTTAGCTGCAGCTTTTTTTCTCCATCTGAACCACTCGCATAACACTTCGGTCTAAAATAGCCTAATGGAGCAGTTCCAATCGCTAATAAATTAAATGGTCCGCCATTCGCACCACCACTTCTACCCTGGTTTTGGCCGAAGTACTGACCATTGTAATACATGGCAACGTGCCCATTTCCACCACCCATGTTGGATCCCCACAGGGCAATATCGCCATTTTGAGGTGAACTCACGACATTACATGAATTTAACATTCCATTTGAGGCTCTTTGCGTCCAAATATCTTTAGCTCCGCCCGATGCAGTACAGTGTGCATACGGATAGCCTAGCCACTTCATGTAGAATGCGTAGCCATCCCAACATTGAGCACCATATGCACCGTCTATATCATGACTTGTGCCATTATAAGTATCAACGAACACAGAAAAAGGATGAGCCATATTACTCAACCCCTGTCACGATTCCTGACCTAGTAGTTACTGATTTTGTAACAGTAAAAGTACCTGTTAATCCAGCTTTACCGTCAATCTTTATCGTGCTAGAATTTTCACTTAAAGAAATCTCATTGTTTTTGGTAATGATATCGACACCATTCGTAGACACCTTAACTTTATTAGTGCCACTAAGTAAAGTTATTGAACCGTCATTATCAACGGATACGCTGGCATCTCCACAAATCAATTTAATACTGTGTGATACATAACTACCATTAGATTTAACGGATCGAAATGCAATTCTTTCGGGCAATCGAGTACCATCTGAATCAATGCACTTAATATCAGACCAAACAGATCCTTGAACAGTTCCTTCGGTTCGTGGCTGCATATTGATTTCCGCACCAACATTAATATCTTGAACAGTGTTCAGTACTCCTTTGAACGTCCCATCATTCATTACAAGCTCACCGGTATCCATATTCAAATAAAAGCTGCCACTCTTATCTGAAAGAATGCCTGTAATAATCGCATTCGCAATCAAACCTTTTGGACCAAATGCATTACCCCATTTCCAATCCGTTCCATCTTCGGTTCTCGTATCAGAGAACTCTAATCCGCTAGTTCCATAGCATGTTGCTCCATACGTTGGACTATCTGGATCTAAATCTTCCATCTTCATAGCTCTGTAATCCATCTTCTTTGCAATGTTTCTTTGAGCATAAAGCGAAGCTTGAGTCGCATCAATGATTCCTTTTATCTTTTCCGCAATCAAGCTTGATGTTTTTTTATCAATCACCTTTTGTGCTGCCTGAATAACGCTGTCCGCATTTTCAAAGTACTTCGTTTCATAATCTCCTAAAGTCATACTGTCATATTTCTTTAAAATGCAATCGTAATCACATTCGATTAATCTTGCCTTAGTTTCGATATTCAACTTTCTGTGCTTAATGTGAGCTGTATCACCAAAGCCAATTGAAACAAGATTCTTAATATCTTTGTAAGCATCCAGTCTTGCCAAATCTACAATATCAACCTTATACGTGATATTAGGAACATCACAATTATTTTCTGTGAAATAATCAGATGCTCTTTTTCTCAACACTTTATATAAATCTTCCAATGTGTCGCAGACTGTAATTCCATTCGATGCATCATCTTCCTGTGCATCCTCTTTTAGCTTTACGTCATCAAACTGGATAAAGCTCCAATATACATCTGGATAATTATTGATAAAAGGAGAATCAACACACTCCTCATTTGGCAATACATATCCATTGTAGGCTTGCGGATATATTCTTGTGATTAAATTTTCTGTGTTTACGACTTCCTGAACGCTTTTCAAATTGTATCCAAACTCACACCTAGCGCCTTTATCTGAACCAATTCTTTTGTTGATTTTGATTGTGTAATCGTCATAAACGATTTCTCCACCCCACCGATTCAAAAATGTATTGTCTGCATTCCCATTAATGGCCTGCAAACGATTCATTTTATTGAAATAGCACGTAGAAATATCTGTGATATCCGAAATTCCTTTAAAAGACGTTCCACTTAAAATTGTATTTAACGCATCCTGGCCATTCATATTCACACATCGAGTATCCCATAAAGGAGGTGTTGTTTTGACCGTATAAAAAAGCGGATACGCTGTTGCCTGAACATCATAATCTGCTTTGTCTACATGACGAATAATAAATAATTGTTCTTTATTAAATAATGTTGGAACTTTTAAGACCGCACCATCAACGATATTTTCTGAAATATCATCAATAGGATGTACTAACTTAACATACCATTCGCCGTTCAATACAACGTGCATAACGCAGCTAGATGGATGTAGAACATAATCACCATTCTTTTCATAATGCTTATTGAAAGGCTTATACAATTGGATCATAGTTCACACCTCCAGTTTGGAATCACTTCACACTTAAAATTGCCACTAACTGTAATTGAATTTGAACCTTCAACTAAATATAAAGATTCAAAATCCCCACTGACCTGAACATTCTGCAAATCACCATTTTCTCGATAGGCTACACAACGCTCGGTATCAATATAAATTGTTCCTGATGTATTAACTGTCATCTTATGACCATTTACAGACAGAACACATTGACCTTCACCACTAATGATATAAACAGGATGAGAAACTGCATAAGGATTTGTCTGCACCATTCCACAACTATATCTATCTTGGCCAATAAATAAATATCCGTATGGATCACAAGTAAATGTGGCCACAAAAGCATTGATTTCTTTTGTGCTTTCTCTTGAGATATCACCAAATTCCACTTTTTTGATTTTATAAAAGATTTCTGAATCATCCATCATCATAAGAGTCTTAGATTTACGAATCATTCTTTTATAATCTCTAAAAGTTTTATTCAAGTATTCTCTTTTTTCTTTGAAATTAAAATTGATATTAAATGTAATATCATCATAAGTGCCTAAATCTTCAAAATATTTACCATCTCTTCCAGGAATATCATATTCTTTGTAATTGCGCTTAGGAGTTACTATATCAGGCCGTCTGACCGGATATAGTTTTTCCCGAACGCAAGATACATTGTCTAAATAAATATCAAATGAACTCATTCTATGCCTCACCTCTCATATAAGCATTAGACACACTTCTAGATCCAATAACTCTTTCCATAGATGAAGCAATATTACGACCATCCAATGTTGTAGTGTTATACACAACAAATGTTGGATCATACCGATAATTCGTATTATCAGTAAACGAAGGATCCATTCCAATATCCATGATATCCTGTAAATCTTTGATTTGGCTTTCTACTCGGCTTTTGTTTCTGTCAATTCCTGTAGCTAATAAATCCATGAAATCAGGCATCCACTCATCCGCGTCGGCCAAAGGACCTTCATCTGGAACAGAGAAATGTAGATTTTTCTTAATGAAATTTGTGACTCCACTAATCTTTCCTTTTACCCATCCAGTAAATCCTTTCCAGATGCCACTCGCAAAGTTTGACATCATGTCCATTCCCCATTGTAGAAATTGACCAGGTAATGATTTTATCTCATTCGCAATATTTCTAACCAAATTAATTGCTGCATTCTTGCCTTTTGAAGCAAAATCTTTTGCCCAATTGACAATTGCAGACAACATATTGCTGATCCAATTTTGAAAGTTGTTTAAACCATTCGCAAAGTTCTCACCAAGATTTTGAAAGAAATCATTGATTTTCTGCTTCACATTATTGAAGCCATCCGCCCATGATTTTTTAAAGCCTTCCCATAACTCAGATACCTTATTGCATACGGCTTCCCATGTTTCTGTCAAGAAATTAAGTACCTCATCCCAGTTTTGAATAACTAATATAATTGCTATGATAGCTGCAATGATCGCTACAATTATCGCAATCACCGGAGCTGCAGCGGTAACCAAAGCTCCAACTCCACCTGCCGACCATCCACATGCTGTGCCAACCGCCAGTATCAAAGGAGCAATCGTAGTCAAAACCGCAATAATCCCAATAAGGACCGCAATCATTTGTTGAGCTGGTTCAGGAAGTTCACTAAATATTTGAATAATTGTAGTTAATGCTTTCGTGAATTCAGTAAATACTGGCATTACCGCTTTAGAAAAATCGGCCATTGCCTCATTGTAATCATCTTGAGCCTTGTTTGATTCAACTAACGCCTTGTTATTTTCATTCCATGCATCTGCTGATTTCATTAAACCTTGATTGGCCATTTCATCCAACACTAACTGTGCACGTTCTGAATTATCTGAACATTGTTCTAATTTTTCATTGAATTCATCTTCGGATGTTCCAGCCCAATTCAACATATCCGCAAAATTACCGGTAACTGTACCTGTCTTGATTGTCTCGTTGATTGACTCAGCCAAACCATCAATTGGAATCGAATCTCCATACCGTGCCCAGGCACCAATTGCACCCTTAGTGATTTGCGTTAACTGACTTTGCTCCAAGCCAATTGCCTGTAAGTTTGCAGTAGTTGTAGCAGCAGATTGCGTATCCCCTAACACTCCAATAAGCTGCTTATAGGTCTGTTTTGTTTCATTCGTAGTGTAATTTAAATGAGAAGAAGAAACTTCTAAAGAACCCATGATTTTTAAATACTCTTTAGATTCTTCTACTGCTCCTTTGATATTTTCAACCATTCCAGATGCAAAATCAGATACTTGCTGAGCAGCCTCTTGCATGTTAAAGCTATCTTTAAGTTGTTGAACATCTGTCTTAGTCTTTTTTAACTTTTCACCAGTTTGTTCTGAACCATCTCCTACTTTTTCGACTTGAGTCGATGCATCACTTGCACTTTTTGCCAAATCATCCAATTTAGAATCATTGTCTGAAATTTCAGACGATAATTTATTGGCATAAGCAGTTGTCTCATTAAATGCAGTCTTCAATTTAGAAATCGTTGATTCCGTATTCGCATAAGCTTTTTCTGCTTTCTGAACTTGACTTGAATTCTCACCATATTCATTTGTCAATTGTTGAATTTCTTTGGCCTGTGCCTCAAGATAATCCGTTTGTTTTTTTATCTGATCCGATAAAAGCTTCATTTTATCTGACTGTTCATCATATTGTTTCTTCAAAACTTTATTCTTTGCAGTCAACGACTCCATGCTGTCAGCTTGAGCATCAAATTCACTTGATACAGCTTTTAATTCAGACCCATACTCTTTTAAATTCTGATTAATTTTAGAAATGGATTGATTAAATTCAGATTCACCTTTAATCGAAATCTTTGGACCAATATCATATCCAGCCATATCATCACCTCAAATCTACATTAATATATTCTGGCTCTATATATTCGTCGGCATATCCATCTAGAATGACCGAAGCATCCGTTAGATCAGCTAAATAGCCTAACGGCATCACTAGAAACTCATTGGATGGAATACCAATCTTATAGGCTTTTACCATTAAGTATTTGCTTGAATCACCTTGAAGCTTTTTTTCTTCTTTTTTTTTGAAGATTTTAAAGGCTTAGCCTGGATTTTTCTTTCTTTTGATTTGGAAATACATTTCTTGATTTTTGCAACAATTGCCTTCAATTCTTCTGGATCAGAAGGAATCAAGTATCCAATTGTATTTTTTGGAATCGGCTCCAATAATCCATCTTCGCCAATTGGTGCTCTATCATACTTTTGTCGCATGATATTCATAAATGCACATCCTGAATCAATCATTAGATAAAGCATGCTGATCATCATGTTTGCAGCTTCCGCTACATCCTGACCTTCTTCAATCTTTTTAGCAGCTTGCGCAAAGTTTCCCATTTGAGAAACACAAGCTAAAGAAAAAGACATTGGATATCTATATTCTCCAATGTCTATAAATTGAATATTCATGTCCATAAGGCACCTTATGCAACAATGTTTGCCTTTTGCTTCAAGTACGCAACTGCTTTTGCTTCATCTGGTAAATCTGCGTAGCATTGCCATGCATGATCACCTGCTGCATCACGCATTACGGATCCTGTGATTTCAGGTAACTGCCAATCGACTGTATCTTCTTTGGTCTTCGCAGAACCACCTGGAATATTAAATTTAACACGATTAAACCAAATTGCACGGTAGAATTCTTCATTGTTATTTTGATGCAGTTCAATAAGCCCACATCCAACTTCAATTGACTTCGTATTATCATCAAATACATATTCAGTCACGGATTCCCCACCAACTGTAATTTTATTTTCTTTAATACTCAATAAAAGTTTAGATGTAGCAGGCATCAATTCACCAGTGGTAATAGTCAAAGTTCCTTCTTTGAATTCTCCACCTTCCGTTTCTGCAATTTCATTGTCTAAATATAAATTATTATTGTCTGTAGTCGTAATATCAAGACTATACTCACTCATCTTTTCAGGAATATTTCCTTCTGAATAAGTCGTAGTACCGTCTGAATGACTATATTTCGCAATAATTAATTTTGATAAACCTTTTTTTGCCATTATTTGTTCATCTCCTTTTTGAATAATTCATTCATTTTACTGTCCATTGTTTCAATACTCTTTTTTCTATTTTTCCGGACTGCACGACCTACAAAATCATTTTTAGGACGAAAAGACGTTCCTCTCAAGATTGATCTAGCAATCAATGGGACCGGAACTCCCTTTGGATACTTTTTAGTTTTATGACTTGAATATCCGGCAAAACCAACTTTGACATTGATATCATCGCCCTTACTCTCCATATCTGAAATACCAAGACCTTTCTCAAGAGCCTTTTTCTCGTAATCCATAGGACCTTGACTTGCGTGATTGGATGTATGTAACGATTGTATTTCACTACGAATACCATCTACAACCACTCCAGCACCTTCATACAATGACATCTTCATAATTGGAACTACATCATCTTTTTCAAGCTTCTGCAGTTTATCAAGATATTCATCAAAATCATTAAATTCAATTTTGGCCATCAATACTCCCAGTCGAATGAATAATGAATGTAACTCGAATTTGTTTCGTATTCAATATTAATTATATTGAATGGAACTCCGTTGGCGTTAAACAAATCAATAACGTCATCCACTAAATCATCGAACTCAACTTTCGTATAAATATCCAACGAACCTTTTAACATGATTTCATCATGCTGATTGTCCAAAAACAAAGAATCAGATTCTCCTTCTTCTTGCCAAACTATATATCTATCGCCTTTATCTCCTGTTGCATCATAATGGTAAATTTCATTAGTGCTTGTATACTGCAGTAATTCTGCAAATTCTTTAAGCTTCGAATTCAAACTTTTCATTTAAATGCATCAATGTAAGCTTAGTGATTTGTATACCATTATCATCAAATGTATGTTGGATCAATGAAATCTGATACTGTGTACCATCTTCCAAAACAACAACATCGTTATATGTAATCGAACGGTCTCTGTAAATAGATACAGATTCATCCAGTCTATCCTGTGCTTTTTTAGCTTCATAAAACTTTGTAACACCAATTACTTCATAAGAAAAATAATAAGAAGATTTAAGGCGTAACTTAGATACAGGCATAAAGCCTTTATCCTGCACTAATACACGCTCATAAATCTTCAGAATTCCATCATCAAATGTCATTATTTTCCTTTTTGTGACCACAGGATATTGTTCAATTCATATCTAAGAGATCTAGGCATTGCTAGTGGGCTATCTTTATCAGCTCTTTTTCTGAATAAGAATGCTGCGTAGTCAATCTTCGCCATATAATAATCAAAGGAATCATCATCGACGATTCCTTCTCTTGTCATAAGTGAAGTAGCTTGTTTAAGCAACACTTTTAAATATTCATCGTTGGCATTTGTTTGAGGCATTTGGAGATTCTGCTTTAGGACAGTTAGTTCAGTATCTTCTCCAAAATCCATTATTTATTACCCTTTTGTAACTTTTACAGTATAAATAAGTTTTGACATACCGTTCTTAACAGTAACAACTAAGTTCTTAGAACCTTCTAATGTTAATTCCTGGCCATTATTGTATTTCTTTCCGCCGTACATAATAGTCACTGATGCTCCTTCTTGAGCAGGAACTGCATTTACAACGGCATTTGATGCAGTTGCGCTTACTTCATATTCGTAAGTGTTAGAATTAAAGGCTAATGTTTCTGAACCAAGAGTCAATGATGTTAAAGTTGCATCATTCGCATCATCTGCACGGAATGTTGCTGATGTTACTGGTGCTTTACCATCGATTGTCATTACACCGAATCCCTCATCAATTGCAGGTTTTCCGTCGTAGCGAGCTACACCACGGAATACTGTCTGATTATCTAAGAATTTAACGTGTTCTGACTGATCAATCTTAGCTCCGGCACGTTCACCTAATGTGTATAAATCAAAGTGTCCGAAGATGATATTATTGTCAGCAATAAAGTTAAGCTCAACAATTTCACCACCAACAATAGGCATTGTATTCTGCATTCCCGCAACAATAGCACCATTCATATCTGCATCCAATGATTCTGCCATCAATAATTTATGCGTCTTTTCGTTCATTACCCATGTTAATCCTGCAGAAGAATAATCATTGATTACACATGTTGATTTTTTGATAATATCTTTAAACAATTCTTTTCCGGTAAGGTTAGCACTGCCCTTTAAAATATTTGTAACATGCAAATCCTTCCATGCTCTAGCCGTTGAAGGATAATCGTTTGGACGTACTTCTTGCGCTAATCGAGTAACAATACCTAATGGCATTTTAACTCCGTGTCCAAATAAGACACCTTTATCCAATGCTTTACCGATTGCTTTACCAATCGCATTAATGATTTCTGTAGCTAAATCTTCATCGCTGTCTTCCAATACTGCATTGCATACTGCGAAGAATCCGGCTACTGCGTATCCGTCCATCTCAATGTTGTTGAATTTTAAATCCATTTCATTCAATGATCCGCACATTTCAGTCCAAATACCTTCTGGGATGTCTCCCATGATATTTTGACGAGATGTTCCACTTACACTCTGTAAATTAACTTTTGAAATCAATTTAGAATTCTCTTCTACTGTTTGACGAATCAAAGGTAACATAACTTGTGGAATTGTTAGTCCAACATTTTCAATTGCACGATGCTCTTTAATACATGTTCTTACGTTGGATAAGAATTTTTCTACATTCTCATCTTTGAAGAAACGATCACGTTCTTCGATTGGCATATTGAAGAATTTATTTCTTACAGTCATTTTCTGTTGTCCTCCTCTATTTTCTTCTTGCTTAGGGTCATCTGTTGGCTGCTGAGACTCTGCTTCTTCAATTTCTTTTTCGATATCAGCGATTGTCTCTTCCAGCTCTTTCTTTTCATCTTCGTATTCTTGTTTTTCTTCTTCTAATTTTGCGACTTCTTCTTCAACAGCTTGTTGTTCTTCTTCTGTTGAATCATCACGTAATTCAGAAATAGCAACTTCTAATTCTTTCGTGCGCTTTTCAAAATCAGATTCTTTTTTTCTTAATTTCTCAAGATTCTTTTTCTGCGTATCTAATTTTTTACGCAACATTAAAACTTTTAACATGCTTATTCTCCCTTCAATCTCTTTAGCATTTCTTTTTTTCTTTGTTCTAATTTTCTAGAACGGATTGTGTTAAATTCCTTTTTACGCGCAGATACCTGTGTATCTTCGTATGCAGGAAAAGTAACTACAGATACTTCATACAGATTCACGGATTTAATCGTCCAATGAACTTCGTTTCCATTTTCTGAATATTCTTCTGAAGTAATCTCAAAGCCAAAACTACATTGATCCACATCGCCACGTTGCACACGAGCATATAGATTCATCGCATCCTGGTCTGATTCATTGATTTCAACTTCGCCCCATAAACCTTTGTCATCAACTCTTAAAGTTAATGTTCCTGATTTGGTGCGCCCTAAAACCAAACGTGTATCATGGTCAATCAAACAACGGATATCACTATCCAGTGCTCCATCAAAAGCATGTGGATCCACACTTTCAGTAGCTCCATCCCATAACTGGTAATTGGAATTGAATACCGCGAAGTATCCACTAATATACTTTTTCCCATCTGCATCTCTAGTTTTGAATTTAGATAAAGAACTTCTCATCTGATATTTTTTATCCATTATTCTCACCACCTTTTTCCAATTTTTTCTGGTCTCCTATCATTCCTTGTGGAATATAGTTTTCAAGTATGATCAATTCATCTAATCCATCCATCGGAGAATATCCTAGTGAATCTCTGACTTCATTACCTGTCACGATTCCTCGTGTATACAAATCGCATCCCACCGTCGAGAGTGTCTGTATGTCATAGGCATAAAGCGACCTATAATTGAACCTAAAATACCATTCAGGCTTGATAAGTAAACTTCGTGTAAGTGCCTGTTGGATGCACTCACAAATTCCTTTAATTCTTGTGTTGATCCAGTTGTTCCATTCATCCTTATTGAATTCTCCTGCACCTAGTACGAATGTTGGAACATCTAAAATGGAAGCAACTGTCTTCTTGTCCATTTCTACCGAATCTTTGATGGCCAAATCATTCAATGATAACGGCTTTACTGTAACCACATCAAAACCATCTGCAGGAATTAGCCAAGGCTCTCCTGTCTGATTCGATTTAATATATTTATCCAACAGCTTTTGTCTTCCGTCTGAATTAGAAAACTCATCAACCATTCCATCAACTTTAACAATCAATGATGGCTGCCATTTCGATTCCATGAAGCCTTTCTTAGTGACGTTCGCTTGATCCAAAGTTTCGGCCACACTTCGCAAAGATTTACGGTATCCCACACCTTTCCACGGATAGTTTGGATCCGGATTAATTACGATATGAATTAAATCTTCCGGAAAATATTCCTTTCCGTTATAAAGAATGGAATATCCAAAATCGCCATTTGGAACGAATGAAACACTTCCAGGATTCAAAGGGTAGATACCTTCAATCAATCCAGATACTGTTCTTGGATACAGAACACAGTTTCCGTCGCCTTCCAATAATAAAGAACGAACGATAGAAGACATCCATGTCATTCTTGTCATGTATTTGTTTGGATGAATATCTACTAAGTTGGATAACGCATTACTAATCCTTTGATCACCATTCTTAGAATTCTCCATTAAATGGATTGTCATACTTCCAATTAGATTGGCAATCTTATTAACTGCACTAATAATTTCAGGATTCTGTGATAACGGTGTATAACCGGCTGACAATAAAGATTCCCAATTTACTGGCATTACAGCTGCATAATTCGACCTTTTCTGTGGATCCGGTCTAATATTCTTCTTTTTGTTTCTCCTTGACAAAATAAGCCTCCTAATCTAAGAACATCGAAGCAGACGAATTCTTTTCTTCTGCAATCAATAATTGTTTACAAGCGATAACTGAACAATCGAATAAATCTATACGTTGGTTTGGCATTACTTTTTGGAAACGAACAAAATCATCACTGTCTTCAGTTGCTTTGACATTTCCAACGCAATACTCATACGCAAGATTATGCACATAATAAAATTCTTGAAGATTAAACTTTTTCTCGATTTCTCGGAAAGCTTCCGTTTTTTCAACGTACAACTGTTTCTGATCACGAATTTTAAAACCAGCTTTTTTCATTTTTAAAATGAATTCACGCGAATACCTTCTGTCGTATCCAATCCATCGAATTCTAAAACCTCTGTCTCGAACTTTTATGAACCATTGAATTACATCTTCATATTCAATAACGTTCGAGTTACAACATGTTAGCCATCCTTCTTCTTCCCACCAGAATACCGGAATATTATCTTCATCCGATTTCTGATATGCCGTACTTCGTGGAATAAACGCATGACTGATGCAAATATCCACTCCTTTATATCGGCCATAAATACAAACTCCGGTTAAATCGTGCAGTTTGGATAAATCTGCACCGCCATACCATTTGATAGGAAGTTTAGCCAACTCATCAATCGTCCAATTATACTTGGCATCGGATGTCTTCACGACATTCATATCAAAATATGTATCAATTTGATTTGTAAAAACATTCAATGATTTCGCAAAGAAATCTTTTCTTTGTTGAGGGTCGTTCTGCGCCTGGATCGCATCGTTCATTAAGTCTTCGGCACGAACCGATTGACCAATACCTGGATTGGCCATTGCCTGAACATCTGGATTCATGTAATCCAAAAACTTTGCGCCTTCCTCATTTTCAGTTAGATCGGCTTCGCAAATAAAAACGAAGTATTGCTCATCGTCTACTTCGCCATCTAAAATCTTTTTACAATATCGAACTCTTTGCGCTAAAAAACTGTTTGGATCATCTCCAGCAGTTGAAATACCAATAATCAATTTGTTTGCGTAAGCTTTCATGGCTTCTTTAAACAAATTGTATTGTTTTGGTTTTTTAAACGCATGAACCTCATCCGCAATCGCAAAATTACAGTTAAATGAATCTTGTGCATCTGGATTTGTGGCCAACGCATTTAATTCAAACATTCCGTCAGACATTTCTGCTTTTATAGAATGCTCGTTGTTGTTGTCGATAATATGAAACAAACCGCCATCCTCATCGGATTCTCCCATGTTTCTTACGTTATATTTAAGAAAATTGAATGTTTCCAATGTTTGTTTTAGGGCTGCGGCCACAACATAAATCTTGGATCCGGACTTTCGATAAAGCAATCCAACCGCATACGCTAATGCTGCAGAAAATGATGTTTTAACATTTTTTCTAGGAATAAATATTAAAGCCTCATGATATTTCTTTATCTTCGTTCCTTTTCGATAGATTCCAAACAGGTTGTAGATAATAAATTTATGAAAAGGCATCAAAATAAAAGGAGTACCTCGTAAAGGTTCTCCTTCTTGTGTTTCGCCTTGCATGTGGCAAATTGTTTTTTGAATGATTGAGATAATGAAATCTGCATCCTTTGGATTGAACTCATATCTTTCGTCTTCTAAATCTTTATAAAATCTATCAATTGCTTTTATACGATAAATATTGGCTTTGATTTTTCCACTCTTACAATCTTCACAATATTTCTGTACTTCTGAAAAATACTTTCCATTATACACTACTTAACACCTGCGCCAATCTACTTTGTTTTGCGGACTCAAGTCCGTTTGATTTGATTGCTTTCAATCCTTTTGGAGTTAATCCTAAAGTTGTTTCGATTGTGAGAAGATTCTTTTGAAGAGCTTCGATGGCCAAATATTCTGCAGTCTTACGAATATTCTCATTTCCGGATTTATTTCTAAAAGTCTCTGTCACTTTGCACCCCTCTTCGAACCACTTTTGATACAACAAATCGTACTGAAATCGCATCTCCGCATACCTATGAATTGTAACATCGAACTCTTTCTTGTAAGTTCCGATTTCTTGCATATATAAAACTGTTTCTTTAAAAATTCGATTCGTTTTTCTGCTGACAGTTGCTCTGTTCATTTTGGCCATCACCCCCTTTTTTCAAAAATTGCTCAGAGTTGGAAAGATGGATACTCCCCCAGGGAACCAATTTTCATGTCAAAAAAATTTAGGTGGGGGGATCTCTTTCAGAGCAATCTTTTTGAGGCTATCTCATCCAAATCCACGCCCAACTCTTTGGCCACATCACGTTTATCATAAGCTCCAATCAAATAGAGCAGATAGATTCGTATCAGCCTACATAGTTCATCATTAGATTGCATAATCTTTTTTCTTCTTTCTCCAATCAACTCCTGGAATCGTATGTCTTTTCAATTCTTCACCAAGCTCAGTCAATGCACCAGTACTTCTGTTCTCCAACTTATTGTGCTCGCCTACGCTTACACTAATTAGATTCCAGTCGCAGAACCGATATTCCGGATATTCATCTGCTGGATAGATATGATGCACAACTTCTGCTTCTACTCTTCTGCCATATCGCTTTGAAATCTGACAAAGATATCCATCTTTTCTAAGAATTGATTCTCTTTTCTTTTTCCATCTCTTAGTCTTGTAATCCATGCTTTTTACCTCGTGAAGACAGTCTAGCAAGGAAACTGCCTACACCAAATAAAAAAAGCACATGTGCGTGCTTTCATGTGTAAAATATTCAACGCTTGGCTTTGTCGAATTTTTTACGCTACTAATATACCACATTAAAATGGTGGCCAATGGCTACTCTTTTAATTTTTTGGTTCAGGAATGATTACAATTTTAATATTTTTATCTACATTCATGTATATTTCAATATTCTCGTTATTTCTGCTTTTAGCCACAGCTTCATCAAACGAGAGCTTTTCTAGTCCTGGATAAGCATAGATAGAAAATTCATAATCCTTACTGCTTTGGTCTTCCCACCCCATGCATCCGTATGCTAATAGTTTCTCATTTCTTAAACTATATACATATACAAATAGAACCTCATTTCTATCAAATAAAATCGTTTTCACTGATTGAGGTCTGTACATTCCTTTGTTTGAATCATGCATTCGTAAAGGCTTTGTTAAAATTGGAATCACGTACAAGCCAACAAAGGCACATGCAATCGCTAAGATTGCTTTTAATAATTGCTCCATCATAATATGCTTTTTATCATCGCATGAACATGTTTTTTTAATCCACTACGACTGAATCCATATTTGTCTGCCACTTCATATTGTGACATTCTAAAAAAATACAAATCACACATAATGCATCTATCCTTGCTGGATAACAATTCAAAGGCTTTGCATTCGTTGATTCTCTTTTGATAATAAGCAATTTCACGCTCGCGTTCTTCAATTGTTTCTAACAAAGCCAATTTAGAAGTAAATGTTCTTTGATATGTCGGCATTGGCAAACTGGATTTCATTTGTTCTTTAGACAGTTCTTCAACTGAATGTGATAAACCTAACATTTTATGATTCAACTCTTCCAACTCTTCATTCAATTCAATAATTCTATGACAACAATAGTCCAATGATTTAAAATCACCAATAAATTGTGCAACTGTTTTTGAAACCTCAATCATGCGAAACCTTTTCAATACCCGAGCAACGTGTCCATTGTGTTCCAGACGAATATTTACTTTCTACACGCTTTCTCAAATTGAAGACTGTTTGATTTAAGCCACAGTTTTCTCTTTCCAATTTCGAATATTCTTGTCTGATATATTCAAGCTGTTTTAATCCTGCTTCACGCATTCCACCATTTTCAACATCATATGTCATGATCTTAATTAATTCAGTTAAACAATCAAATGCATTCTCTGCAGTTTGATTATGCAATACAACTTTTTCCATTCTTTTCCCCTTAATACAACGAAAATAATAAACAAACAAATTTAACAATACTTGAGATAATCCATACAGCTCCGCCTACAATGGCCGTAAACATCCATATGTATAAAACCCCAAACAGAATAATAAATACTAATCTCCAATTAATCTTCATATGCTGCACTCATCGCTTTTTTTAACTCCATGAATTTACACATATACCAATCAGATTTTTCCATGTCCTCTTTCCCATTTTTATTCAATGCTCTATATCTGTATTTCCAAACATTGCACAAACAAAAATTTGCGACTACTGACATTCCAAATACTGCAATCATTTCATCAATGCATTCATATGATCCACTCTCATAATGTTCTGGATGATTGACTGCGTCTTTTTCTTTTACCATTGCGGATAACCTCCCTCGCTGTATGACATTTCTCTTTCCTGATTCACATCATTATTTTGTGTTTCTTCTTTCTTATCTAAGAACTGCAAACTTTCAACCATCACATCGCACGTGTAGATTGTTTCACCATTGTTATTCGTGAATTTTCCTGTCTGCAATCTTCCGTCGATTCCAATCAAAGAACCTTTCTTCAAATACTGGTACATTAAATCTGCTGTTTTGTTCCAGGCAACACAACTAATGAAATCTGCATCCGGTTGGCCTTGTGCTTTCACTTTTCTACTAACGGCCAAAGTAAACTTACAAATGCTTGCACCGTTTGGTGTCTTTCTAATCTCAGGATTCTTGGTCAATCTTCCTACTAAAATAACTCTGTTTATCACTCTTTCTCCTCCTTTTTTCTTTGTCAAATAACCTTAAATTATTTTCCAAAATCAATTCTGCACTGAGAGCCCTAGAATAAAGGCTCTCTGCACGTTTTTTTGAATTAAAAACTTTTTGTGTTTTTTAATGCTTATTTTGTCCGTAATACAATCTATTTTTCATCTGCAAACCTAGTGAAGAAAACGCGGCTTCAACATCTGTAAACCTTTAATTTAATTCACGCATTGATTCTTTAAGTGATATTGATGACTCAGGTTCTAGAGCACCAAGTGCCACAAATTTTATCTGATCTTCATCTAAGCAAAATATAGCTCCATCATCAAACTGGACATCATAAAGTGTAGGTTTTACATAGTTGCCTTTACTTATAACGCACGTATGGATTACTTTACCAATCTGACCAATATATTCTTTTTTAAGCTTTCCTTTGCTGCTTACCAATTTATGCTCATATCCATCAGTTAAGCTTAATAGTTTTATTTTTGTGCACATTTCATTGCCTCTATTCATCTTTTCTTCTCCTGCTTACAACGAGATCAAAATAATTGTGATAATTTTTTGATGCTAAACTATACTCTTCGTTAACTTTATCCATCTTAGCTTGTTGCTCTTTTGTTCGTGGCCCCTCGCCAAATTCATATAACAAAGACATACTTTCGTAATACATGGCTATACACTTATCATCAAGTTCACAGAGCTTTTTAGCTTCGTTGTATTTTAAATTACATCCTACATTTGTTTCAAGCTCTTCTGGGACATTATCGCCAAATACCGCACAATAATATTCAGTTCCATTTTCATTTGAATTACAACATTCGAAATCACATTTTACACACTTCATTTTCTTCTCTTTTAAGCTCCTCAATTTCTTTATTTAAAACTCGAATCTCAACAAGATGCTCATCGAGCTTATATTCGAGATATTCAATAATTGCTTTTTCGATTTTTGACTTTGCTTCATCAATTGATTTAGCTTTTAGTGGCATCAAAGAACCAGGCCTCAATACAACATAGCAGCTATAAGTATATCGTTCTTTAACACGCCCTTTCTCCACGTTTAGTACTGCGATTGGTCTTCTTTCTTCCGGCTTCCATGTTCCAGGGAATGCATAACAATATAGACTATAACTATTGTATTTCTCGTTATACTCCCAACGTTTAGGCATTTTCATTCTCCTTTGTCATATTTCAACATCCTCATTTTGTGGCATTTCGTAAATTTGAACACCGTTATGTAATACGTAGTCACCGCACCCAACATTATCAATCGTTCTAAACTGCTTATCCTCAATGACGCTTTGAATTTCATCCAAAACTTTCAAAGCTTTTTCTTTGCTGGAATATACACCTAAACCCATAGTAATATTCGTTCTACTATGTAACGTAACCACTTCATGTGGTGCATCACTGTAACTTTCAACTTCAAAATTGTCGCAATCCAATAAAGCAGTTCGGTCTTGATTTCTAATCCACATGATTAATATCCCTTTCTAATCTTTCACGATTCTCATCTGCGTCAGTAGATTTAAACTTATGAATCCAACTTTGCAAATATTCGATTTGTTCTTGAATGAATTCAACAATTTTTTCTTCTGCTTCTAATTTAGCTTCTTCGATTGTTTCTGCATATAAATCATAAGGTTCGTCACTTTCATATGTATCTTCAATCTCAAAATCCGCATAGAACGCTCCACAATCATGAAATATAGTTGCGATAATTTCATCTTCGTAAAATCTTGTAAAATGTAGCTTATAATTCAAATCTTCTTCGTCGTATTCCCAATATTTATCTTTGTTACTGTAGTTTTTAGACATTGATCTGTCCTCCTATTTATATTTCATGCTTTCCAACATATTCTTCTTAGCTTTGTTTGTCGTTCTAGTATACAAAGATGTTGTCTGTATGGAATTATGGCCAAGAATATCCATGAGATCCGTTACCTGTCCACCAGCATCCAAATAGTTAATCGCAAACATATGTCTGAACGCATGAGGATGGATTTTATCTAGGCTTATACCTCTACACTTTCCCGCAATCTTCTTCAACTGGTAGTAAATCTGTTTATAGGTTAAAAAAAAGATTTTTCCTGACTTTATTTTTTCCGTTCTGCAATACTTCAATATCTCACGCTTTAAGTCATTTCTCAGAATCACATCACGAATCTTACCTTTGTTTTTGACTGTAATGTAATTTGCCTTTACATTTTCAACCGTGAAATAACTTAACTCACTCACACGTATACCCGTGTAAGCGAATATCTTCATGATCAGATAAATATCCATTCGATTACATTGTTTGGCCATTCTACACATTCGCTTAAAATCAGATGGTTCAATCACATCATCCAATGATGCAGCTTGTTGAATCTTGATGTTCTTCAGAGTCATTTTAGAATGATGAGTGCGCAACAATTCGTCTGGATCCAAATCCTTTTCGACCAATTCACAATATTTTATAAACCTATTTGCGATAGTGATATAGTTCTTTACTGTGGCCGGAGCATACTCTTCTTCTAGATTCTTTTTAAAGTCGATAATATCAAGCTTGCAGATATCATCGACCTCAAAAGAATTTACAAACAGTTCAACTACCTGTCGATAATGAACCAAAGAATTTTTTGATTTTTCATTCTCGGTTTCGAATGCGATAAAATCATCAACTTTGCTAACTAGAAACTCTTTATTCATGGCTTAGCCTTGAAGAAATATCCTGGTAGTTCTTGAAGACTCATCGTCTACAATCTCAACAATTTGTCTTTTGCCAAAGTAATTCTTGGCTTTGCTTAAACATGGAAATCTATGAATTCCATTCACTGAAAACATAATTTCCTGATAATCTTTCACAACACTGATTTCCACGGGTCTAAATGTTGTATTCTTTAAATCTCTTAAAATCACGATATCAACTCCTTATTTATCTTAAATTTATCCGCCCATTCCCTGACAAAGCTAAATGCATCATCTGGAGGAACTGCATTATGATTTGCTCTAAATTGCCGAATAACCTTATGTTTGAGTTCCAACGTATACAAAGGAACATCCGGCTTATCACTTAAACGAACAAACATGATTTCCGTATGCCCTTTGGACACCTCATCTGCATAGGTTCTAACGCAATGATTCAATGTTTCAGATTCTTTCTTCAATTCAGCATTCGTTTTAACAGGGCGAATCAAATACTTTCCGTTTGAGTAACATAACTCAACATGCTTTTCGTAATTCTCAAGAATCCCTTGTTCAAACCTGGCACCTTCTGTAGCACGCATAGCCTTATATGCTGCACTATGTGCTTCTACTAAATTCGATGGTGTTAGAACTCTATAAGACTTCATGTCCGCTCCAATCGTTTCCGCGAACTTTAAATAATCTTCGTAAATATTTATGTTCCAATCATCTATCTTCGATGCGTACTCCAATACTCGTGGACACATATACTTACGTATATGCTTGAAATTCAAATGTCTAATTTTCAATAACTCTTTTTCATTTGCCCATGAATATTTCCTGCATAACATCAGATGCGTGTAATCCATCTTTGGAAGAAGCGGAACGAACTTACGATCAACTTTAAATATCTTATCCAGGCTCTTTTGACTTAGATCAAGAACCCGAAGGCTTGAAATGAACTGACTCAAATCTGCCTTCACTAAATATTCGATTTTAGGTTCTTTTCGATATGCGCATGCATAATCAAAAAAATCTAATCCTGATTGATTCAATTCAGACTGATACTGGCAATACGGAATGTTCAATAACTTGATCCAGTCTTCAATTGAGTACATCCTCAACGGATAAAAATTCAATTTACTGTCACTGATCCAAAACTTCAAAGGATAATCGAAATCAACTCTTTTACCAAACATTCCGCAATACAGATTGCCAACCAGAAACTTCTTTTCGCCTTCTATGTATCGAGCTACTTCCTGGATTTTCAACTCTACTGTATGATTCGGATTCTTGAACAATTGAAATCCAAATATTCGTTTTAACAGCTTTCCGTAATACATTTCCAACGTTTCGACAAAATAAGTTCGGCTATAAGCCTCTTTTGCGAGCCATAAATCCATTTTTGAAAAAATAAACTCTTCAATGCCTTTTGGCCATGTGAGCTTCCTTGTCTGCAATCTCTCTAAAATAGACTTTCCTGTGTCCATTCCGATTCTTCTTTCTTAGGCTTTTTCTTTTTCTCGACGCTCTTTTTAACAATTGCCTTTGCAGATTCAAGATTCAAACGTGAAGGCTGTTCTTCATCACCAACGCCTTCTTCATCGTAGTAATGAACGGCCAAGCCAAACACTTCTTCATCACTGATAATTGCACAGTTTTTCACTGCCTTCTTTTTAGCTTCAGAAACAATGTAATTCCACATTCCGTCGATAGACTTCTTAGGATTATCCAACTTCGAAACCATGTCATTACGTGACATCAAATATTCGCAGATTATTTTCAAGCCTTGATTCTGCTTGATTGCCTTATATTCCTCTTCAAACTTAGACATACAAACCTCCTAGTATGTCTTTACAGGCACAAGCACACTCATCAACTTTAAAACATCGCACGAACCACGAACAATCAATGGCTTTCCGATTCCTGGAGTCGTAATCTGTACTTTTTCAGAATTAATGACATCAAGTGCATCTCTTAAATACTTTCCATTCAAGTTGAATTCGATTGGATCCGACATCAATTCAACTGTTTCAAGCTCTTCATACGTTTCTCCAATCATTTCAGATTTTGAATCCACATGAGATTCTTCTGTACCAAACGACAAATGTACAATTTGTTTCCCATCAGATTTCACAAAATCACAACGCTTGATAGCTTCTAACAATTCATTCTTATCCATCTCAACGTGATACAAACAAGATTTTGGAATGATTCTAGAAACATCTGGGTATGTTCCGTTTAAAAGTTGTGACTGGTACATCATATCGTTTGTTTTAAATTGAATTTTTTTCTCATCATAGAAAACAGAAACTTCATCATTGAATGTTTTCAAAAATTCCACACAAGCCTGTCTAGGGATTGTAATACTGGTATCCTTGCAATCCATATCAATAAATGCATATCGATTCATTCGATACGAATCAGAACCAACGATTGTAACCTGGCCATCGTCCACACTTAAATGAATACCTGTAAGTATTGGACGTGATACTGCACCCGGTCCTCCACTGGCTACACAGACTAATGCTTTTTCGAATGCTTCACGTAGAGTTTCGACTGGACAATATAATTTGTTTGCCGGTGTATTTAAATCGATTTCTGGATATTCTCCAATATCTGTACAAGTAAGTTTGAATTTAGCCTTACCACACTTGATATGCATTAAATTATCCGTGCAATCAACATCAATTGATTGACCAGATACTTTTCGAATGATCTCGCTAAAGTATTTGGCATCCACCAAACGTTGGCCACTTTCTTCAACACCTGTTTCCATTTCCAATGTCTGCTGCATTGAAGCAGTTCCATTGGATCCAGTAATCACAATTGACTTTTCTTCTACACAAATCTTTAGGTTTGCTAACGCAGGCAATGGAGACACTTTATCGATTACCTTCGACACATTGTTCACTGCATTTAGCAATGTCTTTGTTTCTATATTGAATTTCATTCTCTTTTTCCTTTCGTGATAATATATTTTTGAGGAGGTGATAAAATGGATGACTTGACTAATGAACAAAAGCTTTTATTAACAGCGATGTATAGAGATTATCTAGAACTCTCAAAAAAAGTCGGCCCTGAGAAAGCAAATCGTTTTGGAGATTCTGATGAAATCAACTATAAATACTTCATTGATAGATCGAATAGTTACGTCTCTTCGCTATGTTGGACGCTATATCGTAAAGGCTATATTAATTGCTGTGGCGGAGATAACATAGCTAACGAAATTTCAATTACCGATGATACAATCATCTACTTTGAAAACAAATTCAAAAATAATGCTTCTAAAGTGTTGAATGCTATTAATGAATTGCTGAATTTTGTTCCATTGTTTAAGTAGTTATTTATTAACTACTTTTCTTTTACTATTTCACCAAGCTCCATCAATTTTAGTTCCTCTGAACTGTAAGCCTTAAAAAACGATTTTGTTGGCTTAACTAGAATCCAATCCTTAGCCATGAGATCGTCTGTCATTGGATTCCAAAATCTTATATACTCATCCCTTCCAGGTAAGTACAAAGCAATTTTGTAAATTGTTATGTTTGTTGGATAAAGATAACAACCGGTTCTATGCTCATAGCTACCTTTCCTTACGAATCCCATTTTTCTTTTTTTAGCTAATTTAATTGCTTTAACAATATTCATTCACGACACCTCACTCATTTAGATATTCATCAAACTTATTTCCAAACAAAATACTAGGCTTCAAATAAGATTTCATGACTGGATCAGACTTCCATGCATCACATTTCTTTTCAATGACGCATTTGAAATCCGCTAAACTATATCCAGCGTTCAATTTATCCTGAATCAACTTTCTAGTTAATTTAGCATCAGGAGAAAATTCTTTCTCCGTTTCAATATTCAGAATTTCAACAATGGTTCTAATAATTTGATTCATTTCTAGTTCTTCGTCAGAAGAACAATATAAATTATTATTATTCTTATCATTCTTTATATTCTTTACATTATTGTTTGTTGTTGTCCGTTTGTTGTCCGTTTGTTGCTCGTTTGTTTTCTGCATGTTGTCCTCGTGTTGCTCGTTTGTTGTTTGCTTGTTGTCTATGTTAGTAAAACACTGATAATCATCGTATTTTGTAACGATTATGAGCGTGTTTTGGTTTGTTGAGATTTTTTTAATCTCACCTGTTTTTTGTAGATTTTTTAAGGCTCTTTTTATTTGTTCGACGCTCAAATTTGTTTCAGTACTTAAACTAGCAAAGCTAGTGATACACGAGCCTCTTTCTATTTTCTTTCCTCGCCAATTGCAATCAGCATGATTCACTTTCAAAAGTAAGTGAATAAACAATCTACACGTTGGGATATCGTCATACCACTCCCAATCCACAATTTGGCGAAACAATTTTATATATCCCTGTTCCATAGGCATTACTCCTGAGCTATTGGATAGCCATTAAAGTCCTTGATAGTAACGAGTTTTGCACTCAAGCTCGTTCTTTTA
>ULQV01053854.1_pt1 | contig 34158 bp, 21 predicted proteins | sample 1954851 | NCBI WGS metagenome assembly ULQV01 (sample SAMEA4835665, study PRJEB28245) | human gut metagenome | biome: gut microbiome; material: fecal sample | place: Denmark | collected 2008 | reverse complement strand
GCGTAGGCTAACGGAGCCGTATCCGTAGGCTTGCCGAGACGTCTGCATTAACTAACTGAGACGTCTGAACCCGCTGACTGAACTACTTGAGTTAGCAGATTGAGCCACTTGAGTTAGCAAACTGAGCCACTTGAGAATTTTTCTTCATGTGCTTGCGTGCAACCATAGAAAAAATCAATTACGAAAACTCATTTGATTTCGATGCGGAGGGAATCCTTGTTGAATCGGATGCCGTCACGATTGATGAATCTGGATAAGGAACCATCGGCAGCCAGTTCTTTAGGAGTGCCGATAGAGAAACGGCTTTCTTCCATCAGCCAGAGACGGTCGGAGAGCTGGAGCGCCAACTCTACATCATGGGTTGACAGTAATATGGATTTATGCTGTTCGTGCGCCAGACGGCGGAGCATCTGTAGGGTTTCTATCTTGCTGGGGAAATCAAGGAAGGCGGTAGGCTCGTCCAGGATGATGATGCGGGTTTGCTGCGCTAGGGCTTTGGCTATCATTACCTTCTGACGCTCACCATCACTCAGTTCGCTGATGTTTCTCTGGGCAAGATGCTGAATGCCCGTTTCCTGAAGTGCAGAGGCTACAATCTGCTTGTCGGCAGCAGATAATGTGCCCCAGAAACCGGTATAGGGAGAACGGCCTATGCCAACAATCTCTTCAGCTGAGAGCTGGGCATGGTCAGTCTTCGATGTGAGGACGATGCTGATTTCTCTGGCGAGTTCCTGGGCAGAGAAATCAGAAAGAGATTTGTCTTGAATCAGGATTTCGCCATCAAGCGCTGGCTGAAATCCGGCTAAAGTTCTGAGTAAGGTAGATTTGCCCACTCCGTTGGCTCCGATGAGACAGGTCAGTTCACCGGCTTGGAGCGAGGCATGAACAGGTGAGGCTATCGCCCGGAGCTGGTGCTTCGAACGATAGCCTATAATCAGATTCTTTAATGTAATGCTTGATACCATCTAAAGAATATTTTCACCTTGAATGTTTACTTCCTGATAGAAAAGAGGAAGAATTACTTGGCTGCCAAAACCTCAACCTCTACGAGGGCGCCCTTTGGCAACTTCTCTACAGCTACGGCAGAACGAGCTGGATATGGCTGGCTGAAGAACTCGGCATAAACCTCGTTCATGGCTGCGAAATCGTCCATGCTGTTCAGATAAACTGTAGTCTTAACCACATGAGAAAGGTCGGTACCTGCTGCCTTCAGGATGTTCTGGGCGTTGGTGAGGCTCTGGCGAGTCTGCTCCTTGATGCCGCCTTCTACGAAATTGCCTGTTGCAGGGTCGATAGGAATCTGACCCGATGCAAAAACAAAACCATTTACTTCGATAGCCTGGCTATATGGACCGATAGCTGCAGGCGCATTGTCTGTGTGAATTGCGTTCATAATTTATTTTCTTTTTCTATTATTAAATCAATCTAGATGCAAAGATAAGCATTTTTTCCCATAATAGGTCTATTTCGCATCAAAATTTAATAAGTTTTCTTACTATATTCGCTCGGTGTACATCCAAATTGCTTCTTGAAGCTGGTTGAGAAGTGGGAGAGGGTGTTGAATCCCGTCATGTAGGCAATCTCCGAGATGTTGTACTTGCCTTCCACGATGAGGGTGGCGGCACGATTGAGCTTATAGGTCTTGAAGAAGACGCTTGGATTCTCTCCTGTGAGTCCCTTGACCTTGTAGTAGAGCTTTGTGCGGGAGATGTGCATCAGTTTCGTTACCTTGTTGACATCCAATTCCGAATTGGCTAGTTCCTGCTCCATCATATGATAGAGTTCGTCCATGAAGAGTTTGTCTTGTGGCGACAGCACTTCTTCCACGTTCTTGTCGGTCTCCGTGGCGTTGGTTAGGATGGTCTTGGTCTTCTCACGGTTGGTGAGTTGCGAGTTGATCATTGCCAGGAGAACCTTGGGGGTGAATGGTTTGGTAACGTAGGCATCTGCTCCGCTGTTCAGACCCTCCACTTGGTTTTCGGTGGTGGTCTTTGCCGTTACCAGGATGACTGGGATATGGCAGAGTTGGATGTCTTGCTTGATTTCCTTGCAGAGATTATAGCCGCTCATTCCCGGCATCACCACATCGCTGAGGATGAGGCTAGGTTCTTCCTCCCTTGTCGCCTTCAAGGCACTCTCGGCATCGAAACGGTAGATGATGCGATAGGATGATGCCAGGAGGGTACGAAGATAATGCACCACTTCGGTGTCGTCATCTACGATGAGTATTTTCGGACGGTTGTCTGTACTGTTATCTTGACTTACCTTATCTGCCACTTTCTGACTGTCGTGCAGTGGAAAAGCCATCTTCTGGTCTTGCTCCAAAAGGGCTTTCTCGTTGGCGGCATAGAGGCTCTCATCGGTAGGCAGGGTAACGGTGAAGATGGCTCCCTGGCAGTCCTTGCGATTGCCCGCCTTTAAATCGCCATGGTGAAGGACGGCTAGGCTGCGGGCATAGTAGAGTCCGATGCCAGTACCCCAGTTGATGGTGCCTGTGGACTGGTTGTTCAACTGATAATATCGCTTGAAGATATTCTCCACCTCATTCTGTGGGATTCCCTTGCCTGTATCAGCCACCGTAATGGTGATAATCTGTTCTCCCTTGTTAGTGGTACCGGTGTCGAAAGATACATCTATCTTACCGCCACGAGGGGTAAACTTCATGGCGTTGGACATCAGGTTGTTGATAATCTTTTCCAGTTTGTCGGAATCCAGAAGCATCAGGTAGGAACCTTCTAGTCCGTGACAGTTCAAGGTGATACCTTTCTCCTCGGTATTCACGATGAAGAGGTCCATGATGCGTTTCATCTCGGTGATAATGTCGGTTTGCTTGACGTGCAAGCGGAGCGTGTCGTTCTCCAACTTGTTGAAGTCGAGCAACTGGTTGACGAGTCTCAGCATTCTATCTACGCTTCGGTTGATGATGTTCAATAGCAACTTGTCGTGCTTGTTGATGCTTTCACTTTCGCAGAGTTGTTCCACAGGTCCCGAAATCATGGTGAGTGGTGTCCGGAACTCATGCGAGATGTTAGCGAAGAAACTCATGTTCATCTTGTTGATGCGCTGTTCTTGCTCCTTCTCATCCTTAGCCTTTTGAACCATGTTTTTCTCGATGCTGATGCGCATCTTCTGCCGGTAGATCACGAAGCCGACGCACCCTATTATAATAAGGTATAGACACCAGGCCCACCAAGAGTTCCAAGGCTCAGGGGCGATGCTTACCTGTATGCTTTTTTCGGCGATGGTATTGTCGGAGTTGCTGCCTACCATCTTGACCTTGAAGGTATAGTTGCCAGCAGGCAGATTAGAGTAGTACGCCTCGTTGTTATTGCCGGCATCAATCCATGTATTATCGAATCCAGCCATTTGGTAGAAGTAGTGGATGTGCTTGTAGTCGCTGTAGTCGATGGCAGAAAAGGCGATGCTGAAGCTGTTCTGTTTGTAGCTTAGGTGGATATGGGGTGATTCTTCCATACTCTCCTCGATACATCCATTCTTGCCAGGAAGCATAATCTCATTATGTACCTTGAGTGTTTCGAAAAGCAGACTTATCTGTTGGTTCGTGTTTACGTTTTGTGGATTGAAGATGGTGAGTCCTTGGGTGCCGCCGAAGATGAGTGTTCCATCTGATAGCTTGCACGATGCCCTATCGTAGAATTGGAAGCCTTTCACACCGTCAGCCTCGTTGTAGGTGGTTACCTTTTCTGTTTTTCCATCTATCTTGTTGAGTCCATACAGCGTACTGACCCAAATGTTTCCATCTCTATCTTCCTCTATGCTTGAAATGTCGGAGCAGGAGATTCCTGCTATGGTGGTCAGCTTGTGGCTCTTTGCGTCATACTTCAAGAGTCCGTTGGTAACTGTACCCAACCAGATGTTGCCCTTGCGGTCTTGATAGTTCTTGGTTGGGATATACACACTTCGCTTGATGCACTTCTTCCAGTCATCCGGATTCACTTTAAACTCTTGGATATCGAAGTTGTCTCCATTCATTTCGAGGATGGGTTTGTAGAAGGCAGATATGAGCATGTTGTCATTCTGCAAGTGCATGATGCAGGGAATGAAGCACAAAGTGGTAGGGAAGAGTTGTTTTTTGGTCATCTCTCCACTTTGTGCTGAAATGCAGTAGATGTTGACGGATGCCGTGGATACCCAGATGTTTCCCTTTGCATCTTGGCTGATGTCCATAGGCATGAAGCAAGGATAGGAGGCTACCTTGTTGAGATTGTTGCCATCGTATTGGCACTTTGCCACATGGTCGCCATTGGCTAGCCATAGATGATTGCTGCTATCCACAAAGATGTTGATGATGGCATTCTTCTTGTTGCCGTTGCTGTAGGAAACCATCGGTATGTCCTTGAGTTGCTGGGTTTGCAAGTCATACATATAGAGTCCGTTCTTCTTGGTAGAAATCCAAAGGTGGTGATTCCTGTCGGCGGCTACGGAGAGTACGGGCTGTTTGCCGATGGCACGTTGAAGGGCAGGCATGCTGTTAAACATATCCTTGTATCTGTAGATGGTTTTTACGCCATCGTCTTCAGAACCGAGCCAAAGGTTGCCCTTGGAGTCGGTTAACATCTTGTTGACTTGCATATCAGGCACTTCGAATGGGAAATTCTTGTCGCTTTGTGTCAGGATGGTTCCCTCCTGGGCATTGAAATAGAATAATCCGTGCTTGGTGGTGCTGAGCAGAAGATTGCCTTTTGCACCATAGGGATGGATGCAGTTGACCATGTCGTTGGGGATTTGCAAGCCTTGCAAGGCTACAGGGAGATGCTGCCATTTTCGGGTGTTCGTATCAAAGAGCTGCATTCCATTGTAGCTAGAGAGGTAGAGCTGATGCCCATCGAGGAGAAAAGAGCCGATGGGATAATTCTGTACTGGGCTTTGGGCGATAAGTTTGAGGTCTTGGGTGCGATACCCCTTGACAGAGTAAGGGGTAACAATCCACATCACATCTTTTCGGTCTATATGGCAAGAGATATTATAGCAGTTCTTCTCCAGCATCTTGGAGAGCTTGATGATGGCTGTGTTGGTATTTTCGTCATATTGATATAGGTCTGTAATCGTGAGGAAGAAGATTCTTCCCTCCTTGTCTTCCAGGATTTTCTCGATGTTCTTGTTAGTGCCATTGATACTTACTCGGTTGAAATTGCCATTGGCCTGGTATAGGCATACGCCGTTGACGGTAGCTACCCAGAGTCGGTTGTGGGAGTCACGAAAAATGTGGGTAATATGGTTGTCGGGCAATCCCAGTGAATCGTCCACGCAGTAGTATTGGTGATACTGGTTGCCATCATACTTGTTGAGACCACGGAAGGTACCTATCCAGATTTGTCCATATTTGTCTTCGCAGATACTCATCACCTTTTGGTTGGAGATATGATCAGATAGGACGAGGTTCTTCTCGGGTGAAGAGACTTCGGGGATGTCTTTTTGGTCCTGGCAAGCAGTAAGAAGAAGGGTTGCCAAGAGAATGAGTGCGTTATAAAATACCTTTGTTCGTTTCATAATCGATGGTTTTGATAGTTGCTGCAAAAGTACTATAAAACCCTGATATATACAAGGATTATAAGGCTTTTTAAACAAATAAGCAAGTTTTTGAACATATAGAAAACCCCATTTTGAACAAAAACGTAACAAAAGAAAACAAGTTAGAAAAAGGTGTATGATAAAAAGTACTACCTTTGCAACCGTAAACAATTAACAGATTTACAAGAATATAAGCTTAATAAATAAAGTGTTATCTTAATTAGAAAAACCTATGAGGAAAATGAATGATTACAGAAGGTTTCTAACCTTCGTGTTCTTATTGATGATTTCCGGTTCTGCTGCCTTGGCGCAGGAACTGATGAAAGTCGCTGGTCTCGTAGTTGACCAAAATGCCGACCCTTTGATTGGTGTTACCGTGCGTGTGCAGGGAGACAACAAGGGTGGCGCTGTAACTGATATGGATGGTAACTTTACGATCCAGGTGCAAAAAGGTAAGACCCTTGTCTTCTCTTATCTTGGCTATAAGAATAAAGAGGTATTAGCCAACTCTTCCAAGCTTAAGATTACATTACATGAAGACAACAAGGTGCTCGACGATGTGGTAGTTGTGGGCTATGGCGTTCAGAAGAAGAGTTCTGTAACAGGTGCCATCTCTCAGGTGAAGAAAGAAGATATCGAGAATCGTACCATCACTAATGCCAAGGCTGCCTTGCAAGGTAAAACAGCAGGTGTACAGGTCATCTCATCATCATCTGCCCCAGGTTCCTCTCCAACCATTCGTATTCGCGGTTACTCTTCCAACGTTTCTTCCGACCCACTCTACGTAGTAGATGGTGTACGCTTGGGTGATATCAGTGGTCTTGACCCTAACGATATTGCTTCCATGGAAGTGTTGAAGGATGCTGCCTCAGCTGCCATCTATGGTGCGGAGGCTGGTAATGGTGTTGTACTCATCACCACCAAGAAAGGTGCAGTGGGCTCAGGCAGAATCACCTATGATTTTCAGTACACCACAGAAAGCTTAGCCAAGGTGCCCAAGCTCATGAATGCAGAGGAGTATATCCAATATATGAAGGAAGGCAAGACTTTCACAGAGGATTACCTCTTCAAGAACTGGGATGGCAAGACCAATACCTCTTGGGTAGATGCCATCTATGGCAAGGGACACATGCAGAAGCATAACATAGGTTTCAATGGTGGTAACCAGAACGGCAACTATTATCTTTCTCTCACCTATCTTGATAATAATGGTATGGTAAAAGGCGATAATGACGTTTATCGCCGTATGACCGCTACCATCAATGCGGAATATCAGATCAAGCCTTGGCTCAAGGTGGGTACAACCAATCAGATTGAAAAATATAATGTTCGCTCTGTTTCTGAGAACAATGAGTATGGTGGCATGTTGACAGCTGTGCTTCAGATGGATCCTTTGACTCCTGTCACCTATGCTCCAGATAATCTCCCAGCCCACATGGCAAAAGCTTTGGCCGATGGCAAGCACCTCTTGACAGATGCCAATGGTAACTACTATGGTGTGTCTGCTTTCTATGCAGGTGAGCAATACAACCCATTCATCATGCGTGACAATGGCATATCTCGCAACAGTGGATTCAATGTCAACGGTTCTATCTATGCCGACTTCAAGCCATTCAAGGGCTTTGTGCTCACCTCTCGTTTGGGCTATCGTCTCTCTGGTACTCGCAGTTCTTCGGCTTCACTTCCTTTCTATGGCAACGCTACACAGTCTCGCGATTTCGTGGACTATAGTGCCTCATCCTCTACTTCCATCTATTATCAATGGGAGAACTTTGCCAACTACATGAAGAAGTTTGGCGAGCATACCATCAATGCCATGGCAGGTATCTCTTTCCAAGAATCTACCTACGATTATGTAAATGGTTCGTTGGCTGCAAACAAAGAGGACGCAGTCAAGAAAAATAATCCGTTGTTCTTCTTCCTCAACTATGCTTCTGCCTCTGCCACCAAGGGTGTCGGTGGTGAAAAAACTCGCTCTGCCAAGTACTCTTACTTCGGACGTTTGAGCTATGATTACATGAACCGCTATTATTTGCAGGCTTCTCTCCGTGCAGATGCTGCCGACTTATCTAAGTTGCCATCTACCAATCGTTGGGGATATTTCCCTGCTGTATCTGCTGGTTGGACTATCTCCGAGGAGAAATTCTTTGCTCCTTTGCGTGACGTGGTTACGAGCTTGAAGTTGAGAGCCAGCTGGGGTCAGAATGGTAGTTTAGCTGCCTTGGGCGGTTATGCTTACAGCACCGATATGGCACAGAGTGGCATTTATCCTTTGGTGGGTGGAAACAACTATACACAAGTGGTTCGCCCTTCTACCATGGGTAATGACGAGTTGAAGTGGGAGACTTCTGAGCAGACCAACTTCGGTATCGATGGTCTCTTGTTTAAGGGACGCATGAACTTCAGCATCGACTACTTCACCAAGAAAACCAAGGACTTGTTGGTAAACGGCACAACCCCATCATTGGTTATCGGTGGTACCACCTCTCCAATGAATGCAGGTAATGTAAGCAACAAGGGTTTCGAGTTTGAGTTGGGTTGGCGTGACAATATCGGCGACTTCAGCTATGGCATCCGTGGCAACCTCGCTACCTTGAAGAACGAGGTAACTTACATCGACCCTTCCATCACTCGTTTGCCAGGTTCTAACTTCCATACTTACACCATCACCTATTTTGAGCAGGGCTATCCTGTTTATTACTTCCGTGGCTATAAGTTCACTGGCGTTGATCCGGAGACTGGTAATCCTCAGTTTGCCGACTTGGACAACAGTGGTGACATCTCTGATGGTGACTTGACCGACATCGGCAATGCCATTCCTAACTTCACCTATGGTATCACCTTGACAGCGGCCTATAAGGGCTTCGACTTTACCCTCTTCGGTAGTGGAGCTTCTGGCAATAAGATTTTCAACTGTATCAACCGCCCTGACTATCAGATGGTCAACAAGTTGAAAGAGGTATTCTATGACAACCGTTGGACTCCAGAGAATCCTAATGGAACCAAACCACGTGCAGGTGCTGACAACATGGATAAGTACGCTTGCTCAAGTGCCATGGTATATGATGGCTCTTATTTCAAGATCAAGCAAATCCAGTTGGGTTACAACTTGCCAAAGCATCTCTTAAAGAAGGTGGCTATCAACAGCCTTCGCCTTTATGTATCACTTGATGATTTCTTCACCATCACCAAGTATCCAGGCTTCGACCCAGAGGCTTCAGCCAATGCCACCAGTGGTATGGGCATCGACAAGGGTGCTTATCCTATGGCAAAGAAAGTCGTCATGGGTTTCAACTTGGAATTTTAGACAATACAAATTATTCATCTATTAATGATTTTGCGTATTATGAGAAAGAATATCATATATAGTTTGCTCCTCGTAGTGGCAGCTTTGTTTGCCGGTTGTGAGAGCAGACTCGACATAGCGAAACATGGAAACATGGGCGGCCAGGATGATTTCTACCAGACTGATGAACAGACAGAGCAAGCTGTGGCTTCCATGTATTCCAGCCTGAAAGGATTGTATTACAACTGGTTCTTTATCAAGAATCTCCTTTCTGACGATGTATGGTGCGGTGGTGGTCAGCGTGGCGACAACACCTCCTTAGAGCAGTTGAACGAATATACCTATGGCACAGACAATGGCATGATACAAGGTGTGTTCTCTGGCTTGTATGGATTGATTTACCAGTCTAACTTGGTCATTGAGAAGGTGGCAGACGATACTCCTGCCAAGAAACGTGCCATCGCAGAGGCAAAGTTCTTCCGTGCTTGGGCAAACTTCGAACTTGTCACTTTGTGGGGTACAGCTCCTCTCGTAGATCATTTGTTGGAACCTGGTGAATATCGCCAAGGCAACAGCACACCTGAGGCTCTTTGGGCAGCTGTAGAGTCAGACCTAAATGATGCCATCAGCATGAATGCACTTCCTTCCAAGAAGAACAAGGACGATCAGGAGACGGGTATGCGTGTTACCCAGGAAGTGGCAAAGGCTTATTTGGGCAAGGCTTATCTCTTCCAGAAAAAGTATCAGGAGGCAGCAATCGTACTCAATGAGGTGGTGGCTTCCAAGAAGTACGACCTCTTCCGTGGCGACTATGACATGCAGTTTCATGCCGTCAACAACAACAACTGTGAGTCTATGCTCGAATTACAATGGCGTAATGACCAGGAGCAGACTTGGAGCCAGATGGACATGACCTTCTTGATGCAGGGATGGCGTACAGCCTATTTCAATATGAGCGGTACTGCTGCCAACGAAATTGCCCAGGGTACATACGGATTTTTGAATCCTCGTAAGTCCTTGTACGATGCTTTTGTTAAGGCTGAAGGTCCTGATGGTTATCGCCTCAAGCATACGATGTTGAATGAAAGCCAAATGGCAGAATATGGCGCAAAAGTTTCGCCAGGTATGGCTGTCTATGGATGTGAGGGATATTTTATGTTCAAGAATCGCCCGTTGAAATCTGACTGTATCATGGATGCATCTTATTTTCAGGGATTTCAGTATACCGACCGTCGCATCATGCGTTATGCAGAGGTGTTGCTGTTGGCTGCCGAGGCTAACTTACAGGCTGGTCAGCCAGACAAGGCTCTCTATGACATCAACCAGATTCGTGAACGTGCCAAGGAGACTCCTTTGACTAGCGTAACCTTGGATGACATCAAGACAGAGAAGCGCTTGGAACTTTGCTTGGAATCTGTCCGCTATCAAGACTTGGTGCGCTGGGGTGATGCTGAGGCTGCTCTTGGCACACAGGGCAAGCAAATTCCTAACTTCAGCTCCAAGGGGGTGACTTGGGATTACACCAACTCTTCTTATGGTTTCCAGAACAAGCACAAGTTGCTGCCTATTCCTCTCAAGGAAATAGAACTGAACCCTAACATCAAACAAAATGATGGATGGGCCATTTCTCAATAACTCATTATTAAAGAAACGAAATTATGAAAAAATATTTAGGCTTTATATTTGGGCTAATTGTAACAGGTTTGTTCTTTTCCGCCTGCAACAATGATGCGATTGATGATTTGCAAGGTGTGTATGGCGATATGCTGATTTGTCATTCTAATGAAGCTACCGTACAGCCCACCACAAAGTTGGGAAAAGGTATCAAGTCGCTCAACGTGAATATCAAGGATGCGCAAGGCAATGATGTGACTGTCAATTTCGGAAGTAGCGAGTGGATTTTGCCTTCTGCTACTTATGAAGTATCTAACAAAGTTGCCAATAAGACTTGTGTGGTAAAGGTGAATGGTGAGGCTATGCAGAGTGGCGGCCTCGATGTCACCATCTATGGAGGTGTATATTATTTCAGTGGTTTGTTCACCAACCAAGCTGGCAAGCGTGTGAAACTCGATTACCATGGCAATTTGACATTCGAGGTGGGAGTAGATGACCCAGAGGCATCGGGCTATATGATGACGATAGACGAGCAGCCAGTTTACGATTGGACTACGGGTCAGGCCACCATGATCCCTGGTGTAACAAAATATTCGGTTAGCGTAACATCGCCCGAGGGGGCTACCACCCTTTACCTCGATCTTATTAATGCTCCGGGCAAAACGGCTACAGGTATAGTTGGTACCTATACTGTGCAAGGCAATGCCCATGATGCTTGGCTGTGCGACAACGGTTGGGTGGTGCCCGACTATAACATGGCTGGCGGTAGCTATTATGTAGATGCCAGTGGCGTGAAGCAATATATCACCTCAGGACAGATAGAGGTCTCTACTGCCATGAGCAGTGAGGGTGCCGCTCTGTTCAACCTTGTGGCTAAGAACCTGGGTACCACTACTGCCGATGGAAAAACCACCAGCACCACGGGCAGCTTCTCAGTTAAGTTTGCTTCGTTAATGCAGGCTACGGGCACCGAGCTGCGCGACCAAACCATTAAGAGTACGGTGCTGGGTCGCACTATGAAATATTCGGTGTATTTGCCCAAAGGCTATGATAAAAGCAAAGAATATCCAGTGCTGTATATGCTGCATGGCGCTAATGGTAGCAATAACGATTGGCTGAATGGTGGAAAGATAAACGCTAATGCCTCGACTGCGGCCAGCGATGGCACAGCTCCTGAAATGATTGTGATTTGCCCCGACTGTGGTGGCGATAATTTTTATTGCGACAACTATAAAGGCAATGACATAAAATATATGACCTACTTCTTCACTGAGTTCTTGCCCACGGTTGAGAACCTCTATGCTGTAAAGAAAGACCGTGCCTCGCGTGCCATTGGTGGCCTGTCGATGGGTGGCTTTGGATCGCTTTATTATGGTTTGCTGCATCCCGAAATGTTCTCGTATGTATATGCTTGCAGCCCCGCCACCTACATTGATGGCGCTCCTAACCTATATGATCTGTTGAGCAAGGCCGATGTATCGAAACTGCCGGGCATCACTATCGAGATAGGTACTGAAGATTTTCTCTTTCAGTCGGCTGGCTCTTTCAAACAGGCCCTTGATGCCAATAAGGTGCCTAACGAATACATCACTCGCGCTGGTACACACGACTGGCCCTTCTGGGCTGCATGCACGCCTAAAATTATGAAAAAGTTGGGTGAGGTGTGGCAATAATAAAATAAAATTAAAAAACAGATATGAAGAAACTACAAATTCTTGCAGCAGCGCTGCTCTTACATTTGGGCTGTTTCGCACAGCAAGCCTTGTTCGGAGGACAGATGCCTCTATCTCCTGAGATTCATGCAGACAAGACCGTAACTTTCCGCTGCATGGCACCAGAGGCACATAAAGTACAGATAACAGGTGACTTCTTGCCAACCAAGAAAGTTGATACCCCGATGGGTAAGTATGATATGCCTGGAGTAGCCGATTTGAAGAAAGATGAGAAGGGTGTGTGGTCATTTACAACCACTGCTCCTTTGGCACCAGAGCTTTATAGCTATACAATGATGGTGGATGGCGCCAGTGTTACCGACCATCTCAACGTCTATACCGTGCGTGACATCGCCAACGTTTCCAACTATTTCTTGATAGGTGGGGGAAAGGCAGATCTCTACAAGGTCAACAAGGTAGCGCATGGAACCGTATCAAAGGTCTGGTATGATGATGCCAAAGCTGGCCTTACTCGTCGTATGACAGTATATACTCCCGCAGGTTATGAGACCAGCAAGCAGAAATATCCTGTGCTTTATCTCTTGCATGGCATCGGTGGCGACGAGGAAGCGTGGATGGATTTGGGACGTGCTTCGCAAATCCTCGATAACCTCATTGCGCAAGGCAAGGCGAAGCCAATGATCGTCGTCATGACCAATGGCAATATCTCTCAGGAGGCAGCTCCAGGACAGACTTCGGATAATCTGATAGTCCCTACATTGGGATTGCCTAAGACCATGGAGGGTTCTTTCGAGGTATCTTTCCCTGAAGTAGTGAAGTTTGTGGATGCCCGTTATCGCACTTTGGCAAATAGTCAGAACCGTGCCATAGCAGGTTTGTCTATGGGTGGCTTCCATTCCCTTTACATTTCCATCAACAATCCTAAGACCTTTGGTTATGTAGGTTTATTCTCCGCAGCCATCGGCAAGGAGCAGAGAAGCGATGGAGCCAATGAGTATATCTACGACAATCTGGATGATAAGTTGGCTAACCTCTTTGCTGCCAAGCCAAAACTCTTCTGGATAGGCATAGGTAATTCCGATTTCCTCTATAAGGACAACAACGCTTTTCGAAAGAAACTGGATAGCAAGGGATACAAATATACCTATATGGAAACTGATGGGGGACATATTTGGCGAAATTGGAGAATCTATCTCACTGAATTTGCCCAAAAAATATTCGAATAATTAGCTGGAAGGTCTTCTAAATCTTAGGAGACCTTCTATAGAATGAGACTAACAATTATTAAAATTAGATAACAATGAAGAAAATTACATTCTTGGCAACTGCCTTGCTGATGAGTCTTGGCAGTTTTGCCCAACAGGCTTTGTTTGATAATGCTCCTGTTATCTCACCCGAGGTGAATGCCAACCATACCGTAACATTCCGCTTGAAGGCTCCTAATGCCCAAAAGGTGCAGGTTACTGGTGATTTCCTGGCACCGAACACCATTGATACACCATTGGGAAAGTATGATGCTCCAGGAGTAGCTGATATGAAAAAAGATGAAAAGGGTGTTTGGACTTTTACTAGCCAATTGCTTTCCCCTGAGTTGTATTCTTACAATTTTCTTTTGGATGGAGTGAAGATCGTTGACCCGGGAAGCGTGTATATCACTCGTGATATTACCTCAGAAACCAATATATTCATTCTTTCAGACAAGAAAGGTGATTGTGGTGACCTCTATACCGTTAACGAAGTGCCTCACGGAAATGTGTCTAAGGTATGGTATGATAGTCCTACACTCAAGATGCAGCGCCGTATGACGGTCTATACTCCAGCAGGTTATGACAAGGGCAAGGATTATCCTGTGCTCTATCTGCTCCATGGCGCAGGTGGCGATGAGGATGCTTGGACTACTTTAGGTCGTGCACAGCATATTCTTGATAATTTGATTGCTACAGGTAAGGCTAAGCCTATGGTCGTGGTGATGACCAATGGCAATCCTAATTGTCAGGCAGCTCCAGGTGAGTGGTCGGCAGGTCAATACATTCCTTCTTTCTATGGCTATCAAGGTGCCAAGCCAGCTGCCACCATGGATGAGAGTTTCCCTGATGTGATGAATTATGTGGAGAACCATTACAAGGTTGCTAAGGACAAGGCTCATCGTGCCATCTGTGGACTCTCTATGGGAGGTGGTCATTCTTTCGACATCTCTCGTCGTTTCCCTACCAAGTTTGATTACATCGGGCTCTTCTCTGCAGGTTTGCATGTGAGTACTACTGGCGATTTCCGTAATGACTTCTACAAGCAGTTGCAGGGGAATGAGGAGGCTAAGACACAGTTGGCTACTCTGTTTAAGAACAAGCCAAAGTTATATTGGATTGGTATGGGCAAGACCGATTTCCTCTACAAGAGCAGTGCAGACTTGCGTCGCTACTTCGATGAGAAGGGGTATAAATATACCTATCTGGAGACGGAGGGTGGACACATCTGGCGTAATTGGCGTGTGTATCTTACAGAGTTCGCACAGAAGATTTTCAAATGATAAAATAACTTTTTCAAGTAATAGCTTAATAAAATATTTTTTTTAAAACAAGGTATAGACAATGATAAAACAATTATTAGTTTCTTCATGTGTGCTTTTTTCTGCGACTTTCGTAGTGCAAGCACAGAATCCGAAGTTGGGTGTGTCTCCTATCCAGGATGTCATCAATGCGATGACTCTCGATGAGAAGATTCAGTTGGTGGTAGGTTCTACGGGTAAGTATGAGAGCCAGATGGAGGCTACCATTGGTAACCAAGGTCAGTTGGTACAGGGTGCCGCAGGTCAGGTGAATGGTATTGAGCGTCTGGGCATTCCTGCTACGGTTGTAGCCGATGGCCCTGCTGGTCTTCGCATCGACCCTAAGCGCAAGAATACCGACAAGACGTTCTATTGTACCCACTTCCCTGTGGCTACTGTGATGAGCTCTACCTGGAACAAAGACTTGGTGTATTCCGTAGGTACCTCTATGGGAGACGAGGTGAAGCATTATGGCGTAGATGTCTTGTTGGCACCTGCTACCAATATTATGCGTAATCCTCTTTGTGGTCGTAACTTTGAGTATTATTCAGAAGACCCATTGTTGGCTGGTACCATTTGTGCTGCTATGGTGAATGGTATCGAGAGCAACGATGTCGGTACTTCGTTGAAGCACTTCGCACTGAACAACCAGGAGACCAATCGTACTCGTAACAATGTTATCGGTAATCCACGTACTTTCCGTGAGATTTACTTGAAACCTTTCGAAATCGTTATCAAGGAGGCTCAGCCTTGGACAGTGATGACTTCTTACAATCTCATCAATGGTACGATGTCTAGTGAGCGTTGTGACTTGATAACAGAGATTCTTCGCCATGAGTGGGGATTCAAGGGTATGGTGATGACCGACTGGTTTGGTGGTATTAGCGCAGCTGCCCAGATGGAAGCGGGTAACGACCTGTTGATGCCAGGTAAGGCAGACCAGGTGAAGGAGATTCGCAAGGCTGTGCTCAATGGTCGCCTGTCGATGGAAATCCTCGACCGCAATGTCCGCCATATCTTGGAGTATATCATGCAGACTCCTCGTTTCAAGCAGTATGTTGCCGACAACAACCCTGATTTGAAGGGACATGCTTTGGTGGCTCGCAATGCCGCTACCGAGGGAATGGTGTTATTGAAGAATAACAAGAATGTATTGCCACTCGTTCAGAAGATTAAGAACATAGCTCTCTTCGGCAATACTTCTTATGATTTCATAGCTGGTGGTACTGGTTCGGGCAATGTTAACCATGCTTATGTGGTAAGTTTGTTAGATGGTTTGAAGAATGCTGGCTATCAGGTGGATGACGATATCCGTAAGTCATACATAGAGTATGCTCCAAAGGCAAAGGCGAACTTGCCAAAGCCAAAGAATCCTTTGGAGGCTTTCTTGCCTGGTCACTTCATCCCTGAGATGAGCCTTGCTGAATTGAATATGTCTGCTGCAGTCAAAAACAACGATATGGCAATTATCACTATTGGTAAGTCATCTGGTGAGTTCTTGGATCGAAAGATTTCTGATAGCTTCAATCTCACCAAGGAGGAGAAGGATATGATTTCTGGCGTTTGCAACGCTTTCCATAAGGCCGGTAAGAAGGTGGTTGTCATCTTGAATGTATGTGGCGTTGTTGAGACCAAGAGTTGGATTGGTGGTCCTGATGCTGTATTGTTGTCTTGGTTGCCTGGTCAGGAGGGTGGTAACTGTGTTGCTGACATCTTGGCGGGTAAGGAGAATCCTTCTGGTCGTCTTCCTATGACATGGCCTGTAAGTTATAACGATGTTCCTTCTAAGGCTGATTTCCCTAACCCTGAGACTGTCAAGGTTGATGATGTGCTTGGTATGTTTATGGGCAAGGGCATCGGTAGCAAGGGTAACGTGAAGAATGTGGATTACACCGAGTATAATGATGGTGTTTATGTAGGTTATCGTTATTACCAGACTAAGAATGTGCCTGTATCTTTTCCTTTTGGTTATGGTATGAGCTATACTACCTTTAAGTATGGAAAACCTGTGGTAACGAAGGATGCACAGGGCAATATCAAGGTCCTGGTGACTGTGAAGAATGCTGGTAAGGTAGCTGGTAAGGAAGTTGTTCAGGTATATGTGGCAGCTCCTGGCAAGGATATGGATAAACCAACCAGGGAACTTCGTGGTTTCGCCAAGACTAAGAATTTGCAGCCTGGTGAGTCGGAGACAGTTACTATCGACATCCCATACAAGAACCTGGCTTCTTTCAATGAGGTTGATAGTCAGTGGCAGGTTGAGGCTGGTGATTACAAGGTGATGGTGGCAAAGAATGCTGCCGATCTCAAGCCTCTCACTACCGTGATTACTGAGGAAGCTGGTGTAACCGAGAAGGTTCGCCCTTGCTTGCTCAAGGAAGTAAAGTAGCTCTATTAAAGATAAAGCTCAATAACAAAAGAGCTTGATGGTAATAAAGCTTTTAATGATATATAAAAAGAGGATGCGCTGTCAACTGACGGCGCACCCTCTTTTTATATTTTATGGATTTTTGTAAGTCTCTGCACGGTTATACTATCCAGAGATGGAATCCCTTTGATTCCAAAGCCTCCTTGATTTCTTTTACGTGTTCCTCGTCACGAGTCTCCATGGTGAGGCGGAGTACGCAGGCATTCACCTTGTTGCGGTTGGCAGAACGGTCGTGGTGAACACCGGTGATGTTGCCCCCCAATCCGGCGATGACAGAGCAGACCTCTACCAATTCGCCCGGTTTGTCATCCAGTTCCATCTCGATGGTGCAGAGACGGCCACTCTTGGCAAGACCACGGGTGATGACGCGGTTCAGGATGGTTACGTCGATATTACCGCCGCTTACCACGCAGATGGTTTTCTTGCCCTTCACCGGAACCTTGTTGTACATCACGGCTGCCACACTGGCCGCACCGGCGCCTTCGGCTACCATCTTCTCACTCTCTATGAGTTTCAAGATGGCTGCACAGATCTCATCCTCGCTCACGGTTACGATTTCGTCAACATAGTTGGAGCAGGTTTCAAAAGTAATCTTGCCCGGTTCCTTTACGGCAATACCATCGGCTACGGTCGCTACAGAAGGCAACTTCTCCTGTTTATGATCGTGCAGACTCTGTACCATACTTGCTGCTCCTTCTGCCTGAACGCCATATACCTTGACGTTAGGATTCAGCGACTTGATGGCAAAGGCTACACCAGAGATAAGTCCGCCGCCACCTACAGGAACGACGACAGCTTCTACATCTGGCAACTGGTCGAGAATCTCCAGACCGATGGTGCCCTGACCTGCAATGACGTTCTCATCATCGAAAGGATGAACGAAGGTGTAGCCATGCTCATCTCTCAGTTCCAGCGCCTTCTGGTAGGCATCATCGTAAACGCCAGGTACCAGACAGACTTCAGCACCCAGTCGCTTGGTAGCTTCTACCTTAGAGATAGGAGCACCTTCAGGCAGACAGATGAGGCTCTTGACGCCCATGGCGGTGGCACCGAGAGCTACACCCTGTGCATGGTTGCCCGCAGAACAGGCTATCACACCCTTCGCCTTTTCTTCATCGGTGAGTTGTGAAATCTTATAGTAAGCACCACGAATCTTGAACGAACCGGTCTTCTGCAGGCACTCTGGTTTCAAATAAACATCACTCTCTGGGTTGATTCTTGGCGTGTGAACCAGCTCAGTCTTTCTTATTACCTTGCTCAGCACGAAGCGAGCCTTATAGAAATTGTCAAGTTGTAACATAACTGCTGATATGTGTATAGTTTATTTCGTGCAAAGTTACTATTATTTGAAGAAAATACAAAATAATTCGGTTTAATTTTTGTTTATTCGATAATATTGCTTAACTTTGCGGCATAAAAACATAGTAACAAATAAACTAATTACTTTTATCTGGAAATGAAGAAAAACGTTTTAGTAGTAGCGCTGGCATTGATGGCGAGCATCGGTGCATACGCAGAGAAGAATACTGTCAGTTCTCCTGATGGTAAGTTGAATGTCGTGGTAGAAGACCGCGATGGTAAACTCTATTATTCCATCGACTATGCAGGCAAGCGAATGATGGAGGAATCACAGCTTGGACTCCTTGCCGATGTAGGCGATTTCAGTCAGGGCTTGACCTATCAGGGCAAGAATGAGATAAAGGTGGAGAAGAGCTATGACCTCCGCACCGTCAAGGTTTCGCATGTAGATTATCATGCCAACCAGCTCAACGTGACATACATCAACGGTAAGAAGCAGCCAATGACGGTTACTTTCAATGTAAGCAACAACGATGTGGCATTCCGTTATACTTTTGATCAACTGAAGGCTCAGCATATCATCGTAAGCGAGGAGAAGACTGCCTTCAATCTTCCTAAGGTAACCACCACTTACCTCTGTCCACAGTCGGATCCGCTCATCGGTTTTGCCCGAACCAAACCAAGTTATGAAGAAGATTATAAGGTGGATCAGCCTCTTACAGCCAAATCGGGTTATGGTCATGGCTATACCTTCCCATGTCTCTTCAAGGTAGGCGGCGATGGCTGGGTTTTGGTCAGCGAGACCGGTACTCACGGCAACTATCCGGGTTGTCACATCAGCGATTATGATGCTGCTAAGGGTTATCAGATTGCCTTCCCAATGGAGAAGGAGGCAGATGGCATCGGTTCTACATCGGGTGCCTTCATTCTTCCGGGTTCCACTCCTTGGCGTACCATTACCGTAGGTTCTGATTTGAAGCCTCTGGTAGAGACCACCATTCCATACGATGTAGTAGAGCCAAGATTCGAGGCTTCCCGGAAATACGGAACAGGCAAGTATGCCTGGAGCTGGCTCATCTGGCAGGATGAATCCTGCAACTATAACGACCAGAAGCAGTTCATCGACCTGGCTGCTACCATGGGATATGAATATGTGCTGGTTGATGCGCTCTGGGATACCCAGATTGGTAGAGACAAGATAGCAGAGTTGAGCAAGTATGCGCAGAGTAAGAATGTGAGTCTGATGCTCTGGTATAATTCCAATGGTGTGGCCAACGATGCACCTCAGGGTCCTCGTGGCATCATGGATAACATCGTGGCCCGCAAGAAGGAGATGGCCTGGATGAAGAGTATCGGCATCAAGGGTATCAAGGTAGATTTCTTCGGTGGCGACAAGCAGCATACCATGCAGCAGTATGAAGACATCCTGAGCGATGCCAACGATTATGGCATTCAGGTTATCTTCCATGGTTGCACCCTGCCAAGAGGTTGGGAGCGCATGTATCCTAACTATGTATCGAGCGAGGCTGTACTGGCTTCGGAGAATGTATTCTTCTCTGAGTATCATGCCAAGCAGGAGGCTTTCGAACTGACCATGCATCCATTCTGCCGCAACGCCGTGGCTGCGATGGATTGGGGTGGTACCATCATGAACAAGTATCTCTCCAAGGATAACAAGAGTCGTCATCGCCGTTATACCACCGATGTTTTCGAGATGGCTTCGGCTATCATGAACCAGGCTGCTATCCAATGTATCGCCATCTATCCGAACAATCTCTCTGAGCTTCCTCAGCACGAGATTGATTTCCTGAAGAGCGTTCCTACTACTTGGGATGAGACCAAATTCATCGCCGGTTATCCTGGAAAATATGCCGTTGTTGCCCGTCGCCATGGTGATAAATGGTATGTGGCTGGTTTGAACGGAACCGACCAGGTGATGAAGCTCACCCTGAATCTGCCAATGCTTGCCGGCAAGAGCGTTACCTATTATCATGAAACTGCCAGCAAGGACAAGAAGGCTCTCTGGCCTGTTTCTCAGATGAAGGCCGTAAAGGTGGATAAGAAGGGAAACCTGAAGGTGGAAATGCAGCCTAAGGGTGGACTGATTGTTGAAAGGTAAAAGGGTAAAAAAGTAAAAAGGTAAAAAGCCTAGCGGGGTATAATCTCCCTAGTTTCTTTTTACCTTTTTACCTTTTTACTTTTAAAAATCCTTTTTACTGAAATGTTCCAAAGCAGCAGCTACGCCATCTTCTTCATTGGACAGCGTGATGTAGTCGGCTTCGGCTCTAACCTCTGGTGCTGCATTCTGCATGGCTACACCCATGCCTGCCAGTTTCAGCATGCTCAAGTCGTTGTAGCCATCTCCGAAAGCAATCATATCGGCTGGGGTGAGATTGATTTTCGACAGAAGGCGGAGCAGGGACTTAGCCTTGTCGATGCCTTTAGGAACCAGTTCCAGGAAGAATGGGGCTGAACGGAAGATGTCCATCCTGTCGCCCAGAATCTCGGAAAGCTCGTTTTCTGCCTTGAGCATATCTGCCGGGTCGCCTGTCATGAGGAGCTTGGTAGGGTGAGGCTCCAGGGCTTCGAACAGGTTTTCTACCTTTCGGATGTTCATCTTGTTGATACGCGATTCTTCCTTCACATACGGGTCGTCGGGCATCTCGGTGATAATCTCGTTGCCGGCATATCCCAGCAGGGCATGGTTCTTCTCCTTCGCGTACCTATATAATATAGGTATCACCTCATCAGGCAGGAACTGGGCGAAGAGTTTTTCGCCAGTCTTGGCATTCACGATGTTGCCGCCATTATAAGATAGGATGTATCCGCCTCGCTTATCCAGTTCCAAACATTCCGCCACCGGTTCAATGCCGTAGGTCGGTCTGCCTGAAGCAAGGATGATAACAACACCCTCGGCTTCTGCCTGGAGCAGCGCTTCGCGGGTTTTCGGGGTAACCACCTTGTCGTGGTTGGTCAGGGTGCCATCCAGATCAAGGGCGATGGCACGGTATGGAAGATGATTCATATTTGATATATTATTGTATTTCTAATTTGACTGCAAAGGTAAGATAAAAAAACGATTGTAACAAAAAAAAGAGTTAAATATGATATAAATATAGGTGTTTGACTGATAATTACCTGCTTTTTTATTGTTTATTATACACTATAGTCGGAAAGTTTTCTTATCTTTGCAACCGAAATAACAAACAATAATATAAAATTAATAAAACCTATTTGAAAATGAAGAGATTAATTTCTGCAGTATTGCTTTCGGCAGCCGTAGTTGTGCCAACCATGGCGAAGAATGCAAAGACATTGGGCAATGGCTATCCATTCACTCAAGTACCTTTCACCAGTGTGAAGATTTCACAGAATACTTTCTGGGGTGCCCGACTGAAGGCAGCCCGAGAGGTAACCGTGCCATTGGCTTTCAGCAAATGTGAGAGCGAGCACCGTTACAAGAATTTCGATATGGCTGCCTATACCCTGCAGCATCCTAACCACCCGGGCTTGGATACCAAGGAGTGGGATGTAAGCAAGTTCATGGGATTCTCTTTCGATGATACCGATGTTTATAAGACCATCGAAGGTGCCAGCTACATCCTCCAGACTTATCCGAACAAGAAGTTGAAGGCTTACATCGACAGCGTGCTCGATGTGGTAGCTGCGGCACAGGAGCCAGATGGCTATCTCTATACCGCCCGTACCATCAATCCAAAGCATCCACACCAGTGGTCGGGAAATAAGCGTTGGGTCAAGGACGAGGAGGCGAGCCACGAGCTTTACAACCTCGGTCACATGGTAGATGCAGCCTGCGCTCACTATCAGGCTACCGGAAGCACCAAGTTCCTGAATATCGCCAAGCGTTATGCCGATTGTGTGGTAAAGGAAGTGGGACCTAAACCAGGACAGACTACCATCGTTCCGGGACATCAGATTGCAGAGATGGCTTTGGCTCGTCTCTATACCCTGACCGGTGAGAAGAAGTATCTGGATGAGGCTAAGTATCTGCTCGACTATCGTGGCAAGACCCATATCCGCAACCCATATTCTCAGAGTCAGGCTCCTATCCTGGAGCAGAAAGAGGCGGTAGGTCATGCTGTTCGTGCCGGCTATATGTATGCCGGTATTGCCGATGTGGCTGCCCTGACCAAGGATTCTGCCTATATGAAGGTCATCGACCGCATTTTCGAAAACATCGTTGGCAAGAAGTACTATCTTACGGGTGGTGTAGGTGCCCGTCATGCAGGTGAAGCTTTCGGCGAGAACTATGAGTTGCCAAACATGACTGCCTATAATGAAACCTGTGCAGCCATCTCTATGGTTTACCTCTTCGAGCGCATGTTCCTCCTTCACGGCGAGAGCAAGTATATCGACTGCATGGAGCGTACCTTATATAATGGTGTCATCTCGGGTATGAGCATGGATGGCGGTCGTTTCTTCTATCCTAACCCATTGTCAAGCGATGGCAAGTATGCCTTCAATGCCGATGGCAACACCCCCCGCCAGCCTTGGTTCGGATGTGCCTGCTGCCCAAGTAACCTGAGCCGCTTCATCCCTTCTGTGCCGGGTTATCTCTATGGTGTGAAGGACAACAACATCTATGTAAACCTCTTTGCCGGTAATACATCTACCATCAAGGTGAATGGCAAGGATGTGGTTCTGGAGGAGACTACCGAGTATCCTTGGAACGGCGACATCAAGATTGCTGTGAAGAAGAGCGGTGTAAAGAATGCCAACCTCCTGGTTCGTATTCCTGGATGGGTTCGCAACCAGGTAGTACCTAGCGACCTTTACAAGTATAGCGATGCAGAGAAGCCTGCTTACACAGTAACCGTAAACGGCAAGGCTGTAGAGGCTGATCTCGATGCCAACAAGGGTTATCTCCCTGTCAAGAACATCAAGAAGGGCGATGTAATCCGCATCCACTTCGATATGCCTATCCGTACAGTTGTAGCTAACGGCAAGGTGGCTGATGATAAGGGCAAGGTGGCCGTAGAGCGTGGACCATTGGTATATTGCGCTGAGGCTGTGGATAATCAGAACGAGCCAGTGCTCCGTGCCGTCATGGCTAAGAAGCCTGCCTTCTCTGTGGTGGATAACTACAGCATTCAGAACACCGAGACCAAGGGTGCTCCAGCATTCTCTGTCAAGGCCATCAAGGCTGATGCCCAGATTCTGGAAGAGGGTGCCAATGGTGTATCTGTCAAGAACAATGTGTTGACTCTGATTCCTTACTATGCTTGGAATCATCGTGGAGCCAATCAGATGAACGTCTGGTTCTATCAGAATTTAAGTGTGTTGGATAAATAATTAATGTTTAGAAATTGATATTCATCTGCTGTCTGAACGATAATTATCCGATGGCGAAAGTGAAGTATCGGTTCGTAAATGCTAAGTAAATTCTGCTCGAAATGGTATTTTTACCCCATTTCGAGCAAAATAGCGTGCGCTTATTTTGCTCGAAACGATATTTTTTGTATATTTGCAGCAAAATAAACGAAAGGATTATGGCACAGAAAATTATCGGAAGAAAGCAGGAGATTAAGGAACTCCTGGATCTTTACAAGGAAAATAAACCTGTTTTTGCAGTAATATATGGTAGAAGAAGGGTCGGAAAAACCTTTCTCGTAAGAGAATTGTTTCAGGATAAAATGAGCTTTTACCATACGGGTTTATCTCCTTACGAGTTGAGTGGTCAAAAAATAATGGAGCAACAGTTGACTAGCTTTTACTCCAGTCTTGTTCGCTATGGCAGCAAGGGTAAGAAGGTGCCATCCTCTTGGCTCGAAGCTTTTGATGCACTCATCAATCTCTTGGAAGAGCAAGATGCAGACAAGCGTCAGGTGATATTCATAGATGAATTGCCATGGCTTGACACTCCCCGCTCGGGATTTGTTACAGCATTAGAACATTTTTGGAATGGATGGGCTGCAGGAAAGCAGAATATCATGCTTATCGTCTGCGGCTCTGCCACGTCATGGATTTCAGACAAGCTATTAAACAACAAAGGCGGTTTGTTTGATCGCACAACTGATGAAATCAAGTTGCGCCCGTTTACATTAGGCGAATGTGAAGAATACTATCAGGCTAACAACATCGTGATGTCTAAGTTCGACCAGATACAATGTTATATGGCTACAGGTGGCATTCCTTATTATATTTCCATGCTGCAGAAAGGCAAAAGTCTGGCTCAGAATATGGACAGGCTTTTCTTCGAGCCTGCAGCCAAACTCGGCTTAGAGTTCGACCGTCTCTATTCTTCTCTCTTTACTAATGCGGAGGATTGCATGACTATCGTGCGCCTTCTGGCTCAAAAAAGACAGGGATATACTCGAAAAGAAATTGTTTCGCTTACAAAAATACCTAATGGCGGGGGGCTTTCTGCTACATTAAAATCACTCGAAGTGAGTGATTTCATAACATCGTATGTTAAGTATGATTATCCCAAGCGTGAGGTATATTTCCGTCTGACAGATTTCTACAGCAAATTCTATTTGTCATTTATTGATGGCAGAAAGACGACCAATCCGCATTTCTGGCAAGACAACCTGCTGACACCTGAGCTGACAGTATGGCGAGGTTTTACCTTTGAATCTCTTTGCTATTATCATCTGCCACAAATCAAGCAGGCGCTCGGTATTAGTGGAGTGCAGACAGAGGTGAGTCCCTGGAAAAGCAGAAAAGAGAAAGATGGTGCGCAGATAGATATGATTATTGACAGAGCCGACCGCGTCATCAATGTTTGTGAAATGAAATTCTGCGAGGATGATTTCTCCATCAATGCTGCTTATGATAAGAATCTGCGCCATAAACTGAGTACGTTTGCTGAAGAAACGAAATGCAGGAGTTCCTTGCATCTTACATTGGTTACTACTTATGGACTTAAGTTCAATGAATATGCCGGTCGGGTACAAAGTGTCGTTACAATGGATGATTTGTTTAAATAACTGATATCGTTCTTTAACGCAAGTACTTACGATAGTCGATGTAAGTACTTGCGATGATTGATGCGAGAACCGGAAATAGCCAACTGGCAAAATATAAACAGCCAACTGGCAAACTGCAAACAGCCGACTAGCGCAAGAGTGGCTAGTCGGCTGTTTTACTGGAACAGTTATCGAAACCTCCTTTATTTTGTTTTCGTATAGGCTTCCTGCCAAATACTCTTCACTCTTCACCAAAAGCCCCGAATCCCCTGTGTTTATCGGCATTCTGAGGGGTGAAGAGTATTCGGGCACTCTTCACCTACTCTTCACCACTCTTCACCCTTCAGTTCTGGCTGATTTGCAATCCACCTATCAGTCTTTCGCCTCTGTTCCCGTTTCTGAAGGTGAAGAGTGGTGAAGAGTGGGTGAAGAGATAAAAACAACTCTTCACCCCTCGGAATGCCGATAAACACAGGGGTTCCCGGCCGAAAGGTGAAGAGTGAAGAGTATTTTATCCCTTTCTTCCGAAATCGGCTGGAATCTCGCCCCATTTCTTCGTCTCCCATTTTATAATAGGTATGGTGATGGGGTGGGTGCGGAGCCAGTTCTCAGCTCGGGCGATGACCTGATAGAGCTGTTCGGTCTGGGGAGTGCGCTCCAGTTTGGTTTTGCATTGTTTTTTGCTTACCCAGAGCTGGGCATTCACGCTGTCGCTATAAATTATCTTGTCGGTAATGCCCTTCTGCTGCATCAGGGCGAGGGCGTGGACGATGGCGAGAAACTCGCCGATGTTGTTGGTGCCGTGGATAGGACCATAGTGGAAAACCTGGGCACCGGTCTGAAGGTCGATGCATTGGTATTCCATCGGACCGGGATTGCCGGAACAGGCGGCATCCACAGCCCAAGCGTTGGCTATTACCTCGTTGGGTAGAGGCAAAACGGTATCGTTTCTCCATGAAGGAGGATTTACGGGCATTTTATTCATCTTTTTTCTTTTTGGGGTTGGAAAACAAAACGGATTGGCTAAAACTGAAATGAGCATGCGCCTTGGAGTCGAGCTCCAGGGCCATGCTCATTATGTCAAATAGTCAATATTTTTTTTATTTTTAAATTGTAGGTTATTATATCTTATGTATATATTACATTCTTTCTGGAACCTCGATGCCGAGCAGAGACATACCATTCTTCAGAATCTTAGCCACGTTGGCTGCAAGAACCAGACGGGTAATCTTCTCAGCCTCGCTCTCAGCATTCAGGATACTGTAGTCGTGATAGAACTGGTTGAACTCCTTGGTCAACTCGTAGCAGTAGTTAGCAATACCACCAGGGTTGTAGTTGTTGCCAGCATCGGCTACGGCTGTTGCAAAGTCGTTCATCTTCTGGATGAGGTCGATCTCCTTCTCGTTGATAGGAGCATCTGCGCCCAACTCAGCAGGAATCTTGATACCCTCGGCAGCTGCCTTGCGCATGATGCTGCGGATACGAGCATAGGTATACTGGATGAAAGGACCTGTATTACCATTGAAGTCGATACTCTCTTCTGGGTTGAAGAGCATGTTCTTGCGGGCATCTACCTTGAGGATGAAGTACTTCAACGCTCCGAGACCCACGATGCGTGAAATTTCCTGGCGCTCTTCCTCGCTCATGTCCTTGAACTTGCCAAGCTCATCGCTTGTCTGGCGAGCATCCTTAATCATCTCTGCCATCAGGTCATCAGCATCTACTACGGTTCCCTCGCGGCTCTTCATCTTACCGTTAGGCAACTCTACCATACCGTAAGAGAAGTGAACCAAGTCCTTACCCCACTTGAAACCGAGACGGTCGAGCAGGATAGAGAGCACCTGGAAGTGGTAGTTCTGCTCGTTACCTACTACGTAGATCATCTTGTCGATAGGGAAGTCCTTGAAACGGAGGTCGGCAGTACCGATGTCCTGAGTCATATAAACAGAGGTGCCGTCTGAACGGAGCAGGAGTTTCTGGTCGAGACCCTCGTTGGTGAGGTCTGCCCAAACAGAGTTATCATCCTTGCGGAAGAAGAGACCCTTCTCCAATCCTTCTTCTACTTTCTTCTTACCTTCGAGGTAAGTGTTTGACTCATAATATATCTTGTCGAAACTTACACCCATCATCTTGTAAGTCTCATCGAAGCCAGCGTAAACCCAGTTGTTCATCTTCTGCCAGAGAGCACGTACCTCAGGGTCGTTGTTCTCCCACTTTACGAGCATCTCGTGAGCCTCCTTGATCAGCGGAGCCTCTACCTTAGCTTTCTCTGTGGCAGCTTCCTCGTCCATGCCCTCCTTCATGTACTGAGCCTTGAGCTCTGCGATTTCCTCACGATAGTGCTTGTCGAAGGCTACATAGTAGTCGCCGATGAGGTGGTCGCCCTTCTTGCCGGAAGTTTCAGGAGTTTCGCCATTGCCCCACTTGAGCCAGGCGAGCATAGACTTACAGATGTGGATACCACGGTCGTTCACGATGTTTGTCTTGATTACCTTGTTGCCGTTAGCCTCCATAATCTGGGCCAATGACCAGCCGAGGAGGTTGTTGCGAACGTGACCGAGGTGGAGAGGCTTGTTGGTGTTAGGAGAAGAGTACTCGATCATGACGAGCGGACTGTTCTCAGTAACTGGCTTCTCACCAAACTTAGGGTCAGCGTTGATGGTATTCAAGAGTCCTACCCAAGCGGCAGGAGCGATAGAAAGGTTGAGGAAACCCTTAACCACGTTGAAGTCTGCGATAACATTAGCGCAGTTTTTCTTCAGGTATTCGCCGATTTCCTGTGCTGTATCCTCAGGCTTTTTCTTCGACATTTTGAGGAATGGGAATACGACGAGGGTAAGGTTACCTTCGAAATTACTCTTGGTCTTCTGCAGGGCTACCATCTTCTCAGGTACGTCCTGACCATAAAGCTCCTTCACCGCAGCGATGACCGAGCTGATGATTTCGTTTTCTATCTTCATTATTTAATATATCTTTTTTACCGGTAAAATTATCTTTTTTAACTGATTGAAGAGGGATTTGCAAGTTCCCTTTCCGTTTATGCGGCTGCAAATTTACAAATAATAATTGAATTGTGAAAGAAAAATTGCACATTCTTTTGTTTTTTGTCGCATTCTTTAGTTTTTTATTGCTTTTGCAACAGAAATGAAGTATTGCGGGGCTGTTGAAGACTGTCTTTAAAGGGAAGAACAGGAAGTATAAATGGGAATAGGAGCAAAGACCCCGCAAAAAGGGTCTTTGCTCCTATTCTTATCTGTTGGTAGCTGAATATAACTTCCGTGATTTATCCCTCAAGGATAATTGATGCCACGTCTTCGGGCGAATTCCATAGGATTCCGTCTTGCAGCTCATCGTCGGTAAATCCGTTGAGTGCTTCCTGTGCTTCCTTTGGAGTAATGGCTGGAGTGCCGTCCTCGTTCTTAGCATCGAGCAAAGCCTGCAAGATGGCTGCTCTGTATTCTTCGATTGTCATCATAATTTTTATGTCGTTTCGTTGTTTATTTTATGATGGCAAAGGTAATGCATTTTTTTGGAAACACCAAACTTTTTTGTCATTTTCTTTTAGCAGATATTGAAAAAGTTTTATATATTTATATGCCTTTCTATGATGGTATGGGTATATATATAATAAGGTGTGCAGAGCACATAAGAACATATTTTCCGCCTTTTCAAGACCGAAATCAGGTCGTTTTTCAGCTGGATGGAGAGGTATACAGCCTGAAAAAACGGCTCAGGACGACTCGGAGAAGAAGTTGCTTAAATCAGAGAAATCATCTCAAATTTAAATTTTAATTGTTAAAAAAGACTACTTAGGTGTCTCCTTCCCCCACCAATGCGACACCTATTTGATAGGAATGCGACACCTACCCCTACCAATGCGACACCTCTTTTGAAAGAAAAATGCTATATTTGCACCATGAAAGAAATATTTGTGTCCATGGCGCAGGCATGCATCTGATATTTCCGGAAGAGAGTTCTGGCTGGTTGGAAGTCAGGTACTCATCTTTAATGATTTTGAATGATAATTTTAGAAGGAATAAGATATGGAAGATTATTTGACAAGTAAAAGACAGCTGCTGGTAGTAAACCTGCCTTTCAGCAAGTATAATTAGTAACCCATAAAACAAGATAGAAAAATGAAAGTAAAAAGAAGATTTAATATCTGGTTATGGGTACTGTTATGTATCCCATGCCTATTGGCCAGTTGCTTTCATGATGATCATGATTGCGAAGGGGGTGGAGGTTTGTCTGTTTCGCTTGCATGGGCAGATGAAGCCGATAATGGTGCGGAAGTGAAGGATGTAAAACTCTGGATTTTCAATGCCGATGACGGATCACCTGTAGTGGAAAAGCAGTATGGAAGTGCGCAGGAGATTGCAAGACAACGCTTCTCTCTTCAGGAAGGTCATTATCGGATTCTGACAACTGCCAACCTTGTTGCCCCATATATAATAGGTGAGGCGACAAGAGCCATTCCCAACATGAATCATCTGGTGCTCGGACTTTCGGATCCTAGCGCATCACCCGAACATGCCTATTATGGCGTAACAGACATCGTTATCGACAAGGAGGATGTGCACTATGTCACGAAAAGCGACATGCGCCGTATGCTTGCCGAACTGACCCTTATCATAGAGGGAGTGCCGGAAAATACAGCTATTGTAGGCAAGGTGCTGAATGTAGCAAATGGAATCCTGCCTCTGCAAACGAATGAGGATGGAATATTCGGAACAGCGACCTATACAGAGGAAGAATGTGACATACCTGAGGGTATTGAACAGAAAGGCAATAGGTTGGTAACGGAAACCCTGCGCCTGATGCCGACTGCCAACGGTTTTCTTACCACCCGGCTGTTTATACAACTGACTGCTCCTGGTGGAGTAGTTAGCAACTACGATATCGAAGCCCCAATCATGAAGTCTGGCGGAAAGTACCAGATAAACCTGGAATACGAGGAGATGAAACCTTATATGTATCTCACGAGTATGAAGATAGATGATTGGATAGAAGGCTGGGTATATCGAGGCGAAATCCTGAATCCGGAAGATTAAGCGACTCTGTCATTTAAGTAAGAAATAAAACATAATTATAAACATCAAAAGTAAAAGACAATGAAAAAGAAGACTTATCTCTTTGCCCTGATGGCAATGGCATTGGCATTGGGCAGTTGTTCTGACAACGAGAACGGTATCGGGGGCGAAGCCTCCAAGTATATCACCGTATCTACCAACATCGGCAGCATGACACGTGTTGCCACAGATGCAGATGGCAATCAAACCTTTGAGGAGGGTGATAAAATCAGCGTATATGCCTGGACGGGCGATGCTACTGTTGTACCGCCGTCAGATGAACGGGTGGTGAATAATGCCATCAACAAGCTGACCAACGGATCGTGGATAGCTACACCGCAGATGCTGTGGAAGAACAACCGCGACAAGCATTATTTCATCGGTATCTATCCTACAGCTCTGATATCCGACCTTACTGCCGCAAAATATACAATGGATGTGAATAAGCAGGAGGAAAGTGATCTGTTGGTGGCTGTTAATAAAGATGGCATATCCTATAGCGCAGGTACCAACCAGACGGTTCCGCTCACCTTTACCCACGTGATGGCAAAACTTGTAGTAAACCTCACCTATAAGAACCAGTGGGGAACAGAGGGACCTACTGTGGGCAGCGTAATGGTAGGCAATGCAGTAAGAAACGCTACCATCAATTATCTGACCAAGGTTGTAAGTCCTTCAACTGCTGACGAAGACAAAGCCAATATCGAACTGCCGGCTATAACCGCCAACAAGCAATATGCATCTATCCTTATCCCGCAGGATGGCATCCAGAAGATTACAGTCAAGATTGGTGGTACCAACTATTCTTATGATAACGTAACACCTTTCAAGTTTGAAAGCGGCAAGATTACAACCGTCAACCTGGAGGTAGGACGTGATGGAATTCTCCTGAATGATGTAAAGATTACCAATTGGGAGACCAGTACCCCTATCAACGGCGAAGCACTCGATTAATTTAATATTCAACTCTTAAAACAGAACGATATGAAAGTAATACAATTTTTCGCAATAACAGCCATGGCAGCTGCCATGTTTACAAGCTGTTCTAACGACGAGGAACTGGTACAGAGCAATTTCCCTAGTGATAACATCATCCGCGTTACTGCCGGTGTGAACAATGCCAAGACCCGTGGAAATGAGGCAAATGGTTCGCTCTTGGACAAGGACTTCCTCCTGACCATCGTGAACAAGACTGCTGATAAGTATACCTATATTAATAAGCAGTTCTCTAAGACTGCCGGTGAATGGAAGTGTTCTGAAACCCTGCTTTGGCAGAATGCCACAACACTGGTAGATATCGCAGCTTTTGCTCCGGCTCAGACAACGGTATTCGACAACGTTTATAAAAATGATGCATTCCAATCTTTCGCTTATAGCGTAGCTGCCGACCAGACAGATGGAAGTGCCAATAACGACCTGCTTTACTATTATAAAAAAGACTTTAATCCTGGAGATGAACTCGTGGATAAGAAACTGAATCTCCAGTTCAATCACGCTTTTAGCATGATCGATATCGTCGTTACCCTGGGTACCCAGTTTAATGTGCCGAATATTCCGTCAGAAACCCCTATTACAGAGGTAACCGTAGAAGGAACTAAGCTGGAGGCAACTGTCAATGTAGCTGATGCAGCGGGCATCGTAACCGTCAAGGAATCAGCTAAAGCTACCGTCATTACCGCCACCAAGGGCGCCTTTACCTCTGTAAATAACGATGTCAAAAAGTCATGCACTTCAAAGTTCTCTTGCATTGCCATTCCGCAGACCATTGCAGCCAAGACCTTCAAGATTATACTGAATGTAAACGGCAAGTTCTATGAATGGACTTTAGCAGATGCTATCACCCTGAAAAGCGGATATAAATATACCATCAATCTTACCATGGGTAATGATGTGGCATTGACAAATTCTGAAAGCTTTACCGCTAAACCATGGACTGCAAGCGATGACTCCGGCAGTTCTATTGAAACAGAATAAGAATCATAAACTTTTAAAAGAACGATTATGAAATATCAGAAAATATTAGGCTTGGTTGCAACTGCCGGTTTGTTCCTGGCTGGTTGTACAACAGATTCCGATACCCAGAATACATGGTTCAGCGATCCGAGTGCAGTCCGCATTTCGGCTTCGGTGGGCAGCACCTTCACACGCAGTAATCCGACAGCAGGACTTGATGAAGGCTTGAAGAGTTTTAATTCTGGAGATAAGATTGGCGTAACTAATGGTGGTACATCGGTCATCTATTCCTTCGATGGTACCGATTGGTCGCCGGGTAGTAATACCGATTATCTGGTGTGGGATACGAAGAACATGTCTTTCCAGTGCTGGTATCCAGCCGATGGCAAAAACTCCTTTGATAAGGGCTATATCCAGGCAGACCAGAGTGATGCCCAAAAGATTGTGAACTCAGATTATATGGCAGCAGAGATAAAGCCTGCTTCTATTCCGGAAGATAAAGTGCTCAAGGTAGAACTGGAGCGCAAGACTGCCCGTCTGACTCTTAACATCAGTCACTTTAACGCCCAGTTTGCCGATGTCGCAAAGATTGATCATGTCAATATCATAAGCAAGGCATCTACTGATGCCAGCGAGACTTCTACCGTTACCATCAATCCTTTCCCGGTTGCGGGTGAAGCTAGTGAAATAGGTAAAGTAGGTACTACCTATACAGCCCTGGTGGCTCCTGGAGCTATCGAGGCACAGCTCTATTTGCCTTCAGGAGAAGCTGCCACAACTCCTCTTGTTGTCAAAACAAGTGCCCTGGAAGCTGGCAAGAGTTATACCTACAACCTTATTGTGGGTAAAGACGCTGTAACCATTGATGACATGACTGTAGCAGAATGGAAGCCAGGAGAAACGACTGGTGGTGAAGCTCTGGAGAGACCGGATTACTTGACTTTCACAGCGGATAACTGGCAGTATTTTAGCATGGAATGCAAAAGTGGATATGAACTATCTGGTCTTGAGTATTCCGTAAATTTCGGAGAATGGAAAACATATACAGCTAGAACTTCTATTCAGTTTGGTGGAAGGTTTGGTAATCTTCGCCTGCGCGGTACAAATATAAATGGTACAGCAGAAAATGAAACTAAGTATGCTACTATCAGCCTCTCCCGAGACGTAAAAGTGAAATGTACAGGTGATATCCGTACATTGCTCGACTACAATGATTACAAGAATGTTAATACTGCCAATGCCCGTTTCTGTTATCTGTTTTTCAAATGTGCTGCATTAACCTCTGTTCCTAAATTGCCAGCTAAGGATTTGGCAGATCGCTGCTATCATAATATGTTCGCAGAATGTACTGCTATAGAAAAGGCTCCGGAATTGCCAGCTACAAAATTGAAAGAATACTGTTATTATTGTATGTTTGATGGTTGTACAGCTCTAACAGAGGTCCCGGATTTACCTGCCGAGGATTTGCCAGAACAATGCTATCACTGGATGTTCTTAGGTTGTAAGGAACTTGTAAAGGGTCCAAAAATTTCAGCTGCAACAATATCACAATACAGCTGCTATGGAATGTTCTCTAGTTGTGCGAAATTATCTTCTGTCGCATTATTAATGCCAAATGATGAAATTGAAAAGAATGTTCCTTATGGTCTTCAAAATTGGCTGGGTGATAACACAGGAACAAGTGCAACTACCCGCACTCTCGTTGTAAAAGACAAAGCGGCATATGATGCATTGAAATTAAAATCATATCTCCCATCCCAATGGCAGAATGGTTCATCATGCACCGTACTGGATGAAAGCGGTAACCCTATAACAGAATAAGAAGTTAAG
>ULQV01006449.1_pt1 | contig 34572 bp, 48 predicted proteins | sample 1954851 | NCBI WGS metagenome assembly ULQV01 (sample SAMEA4835665, study PRJEB28245) | human gut metagenome | biome: gut microbiome; material: fecal sample | place: Denmark | collected 2008 | reverse complement strand
GGTGACAGGACTTGAACCTGCGGCATCTTGGTCCCAAACCACCTAATAAATGTGTGAAAAACTTAGTGTTTATCGGACTTTTCAAGTTCAGTTGCCTAACATTTGCCTTGCATTTATTTTTTTAGCTTATTTTACGATTGAGAAAATCATCAAGTTTTTTCGCAGGTGCTTCAGTATCATCTTGCATTAAATGCGTGTAAATGTTCAAGGTGGTTTCGGGTTTGGTATGCCCTAACTGGTGTTGAATGTAGAGAATATCATAGCCCGAATAGAAAAGATTTGTTGCGTGGGTGTGTCTAAGACAATGAGCTGTAAACGGTTCTATGACCTGCGGAATACCGTCGGGGCAGTATTTACTGCGTGGAGCAATGCCGACAATTTTGCCTTGCTGTGAATTGAATGCTTCGAGGTTTAGGCAATTGATGTAACTCTCCCACAATCTCCGCCACGCTGAATTTGTCATAAGTTTGCCTTTGGTGGTTGTGACTACATAATCAAATGGGGAGTGGGGTGCAAGGCTTTTCAGATAGTCTGACAGAACGGTCGGAATATCAACCTTACGGACACCTGCTTCTGTTTTCGCTCCTGCTTTTATGTAAGAATTGTTTCCGTCAAGAACCAAAGTCTGATGAACATTTATTTTGTTGCGTTTCAAGTCAATATCCGCCCATTGCAAGCCGAGGCATTCACCTCTTCGCAGTCCTGCAAGCAACATAATCATTGCCGGCAATCTTCCTCTGTGCGGAGTGTTGATTATTAGCTTTTGCTCTTCGGGTGACAAAGCTCTGCGCTCTTTCTTTTTTGCCGCATTCTTAGATATTTTGACATATTTCAGTGGGTTGAAGTCGATAGCTCGGTTTTCAATAGCGTACTCAAACACTCGGCTTGCAGTTGCGATGAACTCTTTCAGCGACTTTTTCGCTGTTGGTTTGCCTGTTGTAGGGTTCTTAGCGGCTAAGTCAAACACGATTTCCTGAAAATCGGCAATTGTCAGCTTGTTGATTTTACAATGCTCAAGTTCTGCAAAATGTTTGAGATACCGTTCAAGCGTTTTGTATTGTTGCGGTGTTTGCAGTGACCTCTGAACTGACAGCCAGCGTTTTTTCCAACAGCCGTATGTATCATCGGAAGAGATGTCTATGCCTTTGCCGAGTTTTTGTTTTAATTCGGCGGCAAGCGTTTCAACCTCTCTTCGTGATGTGCCGCATACGGATTTGTACTTTCGTTTACCGTTTTCATCCCGACCGATATAGATGTTCTTCTGATAGCGACCGTCTTTTCGTTTTTTCATAATGTAATACACTCCTTTTGTTTAAAAAAAGGGTGCAAAAATCCCTTGTGTTATTTATCTGCAAAACTTGCAAAACACAAGGGAGTATGGTACAATTATATTGCTGTTTAAGTACCGTTGCACCCTATGTGTAATGGTTTCCGCTCTATCCTGTTGGCGCAGGGTAGGGCGGATTTTTTATTTTACTAAATTTTTAGTGTATAGCTTATCTTTCTTTAGTTCTTCTGAATCGGGGCGACTTACTTTAGTTTCAAGTCCGTCAATATGTTCAAAGAGACTTGGTTTAATCGTGTGCCACATAGGGTCTAAAATAAAATCAATGCCCTCTCTGCGGGCGTGCTTAGCAGCAGGAACGAAGTCGCTGTCACCGGCAATTAATATAATACGATCAACTTGCTTTTTGTAAGATAAAGATGCAATATCCAAGCCTATTTTCATATCGACACCTTTCTGTTGTATATCAAGTTTGAAATGACTTTCTTCCAGGTCTGTAATGGCGAGTTTACCATTGCACAATTTCTTTACATATTCAGGCTTAATTGTGTATCCAACGGTACTTTCTAAAAGTTCACCTTTTCTAAAAGCTACTTTTCTTTTAGATTTTAGTTCCTCAAAAAACTCCATAGACCATTTATACTGATCAGTTTTAGATAAATCAATTTGTTCTTTAGTGAGGGGATGATATACTTTCTTAGTTGAAGGAAGACAATCATAGTAGAAAATGCGATAAAGGTATTTTTCTTCTGAATAACTGTTGCGAGTTTTTTTATTCATGTAATGCCTACTGCAATATTGAACCAATTCTCTTGCCCTATCTTTTGGGTTTTTATCTCCCCATAAATAATTTGCTCTTCTTAAATAAAAAGCACCGTCAACAAGGATAGCAATTCTTATCATGCGAAAATTCTCCTTTATGTAAAAAACTCTTGGGGTCGACACATCCCATATGGTGGGAGGTTTACTGCCAAGAGTTCACACTAACAATAAAATTAAAATTTAATGTAGTAATACTACGTTTTTATTATATGCAAATTCAAGACATTATTCAATAGGTATTTTAAATTTGTAATAAATGTTGTTGAAATACAACAAAAAACAAAGTGCTTTATTGTAAAAAATAATAGTGATATTTTAATAAATGTTACTGTAAAATCCTACGGCTTTGCCAAAAATACAGAGCAAAGTCCAATTTTTAGGACAGTTAAAAAATTCTTGCAAATAGCGCTTGAACAATCAGAACAAATGTTCTATAATGAATGTGTAAAGAAAAATAAAAAGCTTTGGGGTGATTCTATATGGATTATAAAAAATACATAATCGAATTGATAAATAAAATCGAAGATGAAAAAACATTGAAAAAAATCTATGCAATAATAAATCGAATTTTTGTGAGAGGTGGGTGACCACCTCTTTTATTTTTCTTTCTCAAAGATTTCTTTCAAGAAGTTTTTGAATATCATCTTATCTTCGTGACTTAATTTCAAATATGTTTCAATAATTTGTTTGTCGAGGTCATCAAGGTTAAATTCTTCTGACAATTCATCAAGTATGTAATCCTCATCATCTTCAAACATTTCGCCCTCGCCCTCGGTAAGCCACATAAAGTTTACCCTGTACTCTTTGCAAACCTGTTTGATAAATAATTCTTTGGGTTCAACAAGTTCATTTTCAATGTTTTTAATGACACTTCTCGAAACTCCGACACGCTCTCCAAACTCTGTTTGTGAGAGTTTTTTTATTTTTCGCAGAGTTTTAAAACGCTCGCTTATGCTCATTTTATGTATCACCTCGCTGTAGAATTTTATCTGATGTATTCATTATATACGGTATCCAATGGCTTGTCAAGCCCAAAAAACAAAATATTTTTATTAAAACAGGGTTGACAAGCCGTATTTTGAGGTATATAATGGGTTTACAGACCAATAAGGAGGTGAATTTATGATTTATACGGACAAAGCAATCGAAAAAGAAACCGAGCGGCAGGATGTCAGATGTTTGTACGAAGAACTCTTGAAAAACGCAACAACAGAACAGAAGGAAAAAGCTTATATAGCAGCAACAGCGTTCTTGCTCGGTGCACAGCAGAAAACAGCGTAGGAAAGGAGGCGAGAGCAATGTTTTACAATGAACTTGACTATTTGGACGATGAAGAAGATGAGACAATTTGTTCAAGCAAAATTCCAACCGAGGACGAATTAGAAGATAATCTAAACAAAGTTATTGACGAAAAGCTACTTCATTCGTTCTATCTGCTTGGCAAGTATGATGTCAAGATAGAGAGAGCATACCGAGAGGGTTTCAGGAGCGGTCTTGCACTGACTATTTCGGTTACCGCTCTATTATTATCACTGGTGGCATTAATATGGAAACTACAGACAATATTAACGCTATTACCGAAATAATTATCGGGACCCAAAAACGGATTTTTTCTTTTCTGCGGTATAGTAAAAACATTTTCCCTTTTTTAGAAATACAGTAGTATTTAGGATCGGGTGAATAGTCAATAAGATGATAACGCAACAAGAAAGAATATTTTTCTTTAAATTTATAGTCAACATCTTGTTTTAAAAGTTTATTACCTTTATATAAGGACCTAAGTATTCTCACTTCTGATTTATCAAGAATGAGGTCTTTATGAGAAGTTGACATAGTGTGCACCCCCTTTCATAGTTAATCATAACATTTAAGGTCGTGTAAAGCAATAAAATATCGAAAAGCAGGTGAGAAAATGGGATTTTTTAATAATTTATTCAACATAAAAAAAGCACCAACAGTCACCAAGACTGTCAGTGCACCTTATGTTCCGCCTTATCCTTTAGAAAAAGATTTTTATACTTTTGATAAGGTAGAGTGGAGCGGAGCGTTACCACCTCATTCAATGACACTTTCTTTTGTACTTCCTTATTCCGATTGGTGCGAATTTGAAAAGTCAGACCTTTATCGAGATTTGGAGAATTATCTTCAGGAATTACAAAAACGAGGTAACCCGAATGAGAATGTAGGCATTCAAGATTGATAGGCAGATGTTCATTGTATGTCGGAACATACTCATCAACACCTTTTGCCTTGTGATGATAAGAATTAACTTCGTGGGTGTTGTAATCTTCGGTGTACTCTATGCCGTTCAGAATTAATTGAATGTCGGTAACAGAAATAGGCAGTTGCGATTTATTGTTAAGTTTATAATGAATGAAAAGTCTTTTCTTTCCCTGCACGCCTAATTTGTATGCGTATTCAAGCATTGTGATTTCCAAATTCACTTTGTGCGAAACAAAATAGTTAATCAGGTTTATTAAAGATATTAAAAAGCCTGCAATGCCTAAAATACCACTAATTATTACCCACATATAATCAGCTCCTTTGCTCGATTATAACATTCGCAAAAGATATTTGCAATACAATCAATAATACCACAATCGCAGTCCCATTAAACGGACTTTGCTGAAAAGAGGTGAAGAAGATGAATGAATTAAAAAAAATCCCCACCGCTCAGTTGATAGAAGAGCTGAGCAATAGGGAAGATGTAGATAGTTATACAACTACCGAATCGTACGGCATATTACACAAAGCAAAGAATGTGGATAAAAGATATCCAACGGGAACAATTGTGTTGTTTGTTAATCCACAGGGTAGGTGTTCTGAGTGATGTATTTAATATAATCTCTGTAAAAATCATCAAAAACAACAATTGTATTATCATCGGCATTTTTTTTCAAGATAATCAAGCATTACAAATTTGCAAACACTCTCAGGAAAATTATTGTCGGCGATTATGTCATTAGCTGTGTTGTATGTAACATCACTACCGATAACAACTTGTTTGCTTAACCATTTTTTAAAACTCAGCACAATGCACACCTCACTTTCGTTATATAGTGTAATGAATTGCTGTTCATCACTACATATAGTATATCATAGAAAGTTGGTGAAATCAATGCACATCAATGAGTTTGCTGAAATCTTGCTCAAAAGCAGGAAACAGAAAGGCCTTTCGCAAAGTGAGCTTGCTAAGGAATCAGGCTTTACTAAAAGAGCTATTCAGTATTGGGAAAAAGGCAAAAAGAGCATTTCTCTTGAAAATGCCGACAGGCTCTTAACGGCTTTAGGTGTAGAAATCAAGATAGGTAAAACAGAAAGCAGGTGAGAAAATGGCAAAACTTAAACTTATTGACACAAAGGACAAGTTTCTTCTTGAAATTGACGGAACAGAAATTCCGTATGTTACAAGCTATCAGATAACACGAACGGTCGGCGAGGTTGTACTGCTCAAGCTGGCACTCAGCGTAGCTGATGTTGAATCAGTCGAAATCGTTTCAGACAAAATTACCAACGAAAAATAGGAGGTGTACATATGCCGAGAGAAAGACCTATCATCAATTGGGATGAAGTGCCGGTGATAATTGATGTGCCGTATGTGGCACGGTTACTTGCACTTAATGTTGATTACACAACACGGCTTGCACAAAGGGGCGTTCTTCCTGCCCACAAAATCGGAAAGCTTTGGCGATTTGATAAGGAAGAAATCAGACAATACATAAAGGAGCATTAACAATGTGGTTAAGAAACTACCCGACAAAAAGGAAACTGCTCAAAGATGTGGAAAACCTCAGAGCAGAGAACAGACATCTCAGTATTGAGCTGCGAAACGCAAGAACGGACCTTGCACTCGAAAAAACAGCGTCAAGCGGTTATAGGCACGAAAACCGAGAGCTAAAACGCAAGCTCAAAGCCCTTGAAACGCCTGAATCCGATTCCTTCGGTTTTGAATGTGTGGGGGTGAAGAAATGAGCAATAAAAAAAGTGCCTGTGACACTGTGAATGCCACAAGCACAAAGAACAATAAACCTAATTCAATTATATCCTCTGCAACAGAAAAAATCAAGTTGTGCAACAAAAAAAATCTTAAAGACCATAGATCTAAAGCAATTCTTGAGCCGGTAAAGAAAATGCTCTGCGAATTTTCGGCGCAGAACGAGGAATTTGCAAGAGCAGTAACGGCTGCAGAAAGCCTTGAAAAACTGATTGACGAAGTGGGAAAGAAGCTTCCTAATGCAGTTTCCGACCTTGATGTGTACCAGCAGATTGTCGAAAAAATTTTTCCGGGTGCAAAGGTTACTTTCACAATGCAGATACATATGTCCGAATATGAGCTTAAAGAATCTGATGTCGCAGAGCAGAAAACGGATCCGGTAACTCTTGACCTCGGCAATCTTATAGATTGGTAGGTGTCGGCATGATTAAAAATCCTGACAGCCTGCTTAATAAGATTCCTGACCTGACAGATGAACATGAAAAGCAGATAGCAATGTACTTTCCGCAGTATGCTTTCTACAAAAATAAAAGCAAAAGAACCTGCGACTATTTCTGCACAAGCTGTCAAAGTTGGCATATCGGCGAACAGTTCCGACTTTGTCATAATCAGGAATTTGTCTGCGGTCATTGCAAGGAAAGCGTAAAAGCAAAAGCCCTGCACTACGGCAGAAAGAAACTTGAAAGAAGTCGCAAGTTTGGGCTTTGCTTTGCTCAAAACGGCAGACTGTACATTAGATTTGTGACGGTTTATCAGGGATTTTCGGAAGATATTTACAACGAAAATCCTGTCGAAATGATGCCACGATATACTTTTTCGGATGAATATCTGTATGTATATGAACAGCACGCAATGCAGAGATTTGCGTACCGCTGGTACGATAAATCATTTTATCCGCTGAAGACAGACGGAATTATTCCTTCTGCTTCACAGGGCTTAGCGTGGTATTGGGGTCCGTCAGAAAAAACCTTGTATTCAGGCTGGGGCTCAACCGTACTTTTAAATCTCGATGTAATAACCGATACGGATCTCAGATATTCGTGTGCGGATGATCTTTCAAACAGATATACGGTTCAAGGGATTCTCAAATGGCTGAACATATATGTAAGGCACAATAATGCAGAATACCTGATTAAAGGCGGTTTTGAGCATATTGCAGAGCTTTTGATTGACGGTAAACTTTCACTCAATAAAATTCATTGGAAAGAAACCAATCTGCTTAAAATGCTCGGATGTCGTAAGGAGGATATGCACTTTTTCGCAGATTATGATTCAAGTGCAATTGAACTTTACCGCAGTGTGATAAAGGAAGAACCGACTATTCATATGGCAAGCGAGTTCATAAGCAAGCTGTCAAAGCTCGGTACTTATGCTGTAGATGAACTTCACAAAAATAACCTTACATACAGACAGATTTTGAAGTACGGCAAAAACAATCGGAGAGTAATGCTGTGGAAGGATTATCTTGATAACTGCCAAAAACTTCCCGAGGGTATCGAAGAAATAATGCCGGCTCATCTTGAAGAGGCTCACGACAGAACGCTTGAAAAGGTTGCTTTCTATGCAAACAAAGAAGAAACGGAGCAGATTGCAAAAATGGCAAAAAGACTTTCCCCGTTGCTGATGAGCACAGACAGCCTTATAATGCTTGCCCCAAAAAGCGGTGAAGAAATAATAGCAGAGGGCAGAATATTACAGCATTGCGTCGGCGGATATGTAAGACGGCACGCAAGAGGTGACACGATAATACTTTTCATTCGTCATAAAGATAAACCGAAAATCCCGTTTTTTACGATTGAAGTAAATCCCGAAACATTGGAAATAATGCAGTGCCACGGTTATAAAAATGAGCGTGACAGCGGATTTAAAAAGCCGGATGAAATCAAGAAATTTGAAAAGCAATACGCTGAATTTTTGGAGGATATAAAAAATGTCAGAAATAACAGTAAGCGAACAGCATAAGCAGGCAATTGAACTGCATCAGAAGATAATTGTCAGCGCAAACCTTGCACAGCAGAACATATGGGATATGTGCAACGGACTTAAAACAATGCGTGACAACAAGCTGTACAAGGAGCTTGGATATCAGAACTTTGAGGACTACTGCGAAACAGAGGTAGGTTTTAACAGAACACAGGCACATAAGTATATTTCTATTATAGAAAATACCTCTGAAAATGTTTACTCGAGTAAACATTTGGGAGTAAGTAAACTGTATCTTTTATCTACCATAAGCGAACCCGAACAGGCTGAAATCGCCGAAAAGCTTGACCTTGAAAACACAACGGTCAAGCAGTTAAAAGCCGAAATTGACAGGCTGAAGGACGAAAAACAGGAGGCAACCGACAAGAGCATTGACTATTGCCGACAGCTCAATAACGCTAAGAAAGACGCCGACTATTACAAACAGCAGGCGGACACTTCAAAAGAAAGCTATCGCAATATCGAGAATCAGCTTGCAGAGGAAAAGAACAAAAATTTTAAGCTGACGAATAAAGTTCAGGAGCTTGAAAGCCGTCCTATTGAGGTTGCCGTTGCAGAGCCGAGCGACAATGAACGCAGACTTAATGAAACGATTAAGGCTTTGGAAAGGGAGAACATTAAGCATTATGACGAACTCGAAGAAGAGTATCGCAATAACGAAAAAATCGTCAGAAAACAGCTTGAAGATGAAAAACAGGAGGCTCTTCGCAAACAGAAAGAGGAGTATGAAGAAAGGCTGAAAAATGTTCAGACTGCCGACGGTCCATCAGATGACAAGGATGTCTTTAAGGCATACTTTTCAATTGCATATGACAGCTTTGTCCGTATGCTCGATTTCGCCAAGCAGTCACAGGACAAGGAATTTTTCAAAGGCAAGGTTGAACATTTAATAGAGGCACTTGCCACACAAAACATAAATCTTTAAGGGGGAGCAACAATGAAACTTTATGAGCTTACCGAGATGTACTCGGATTTATTTAATCAGTTTGACGCTATCAACGAATGGGAACCCGATACGAACGCAGACGGAATGCCGATTGATGATGACGGCAATATCATTGCCAATGTGGATGCATACCGCAACAAGATGTTGACAGCGTGGTTTGATACTCTCACGGGCATTGAGGGCGAATTTGACGAGAAAGCTGAGAGCATTGCAATCTACTACAAACAGCTTCTTGCCGAGGCTAAAATGCTTAAAGCCGAAAAGGCGGCAATTGCAAAAAGACAGTCACAAAAAGAAAAACAGGCGGAGAGCCTTAAAACCTATCTGTTTAAGTCAATGCAGGCACTTGGCAGACAGAAGATTGATATGCCGAGAGCGGTTATGTCACTTAAAAAGAACGCTCCGAGCCTTGTTGTTGATGATGAAATTTCATTTGTTGAGTGGGCGGAGGAACACAATCTTGACCACCTCTTAAAGTACAGTATGCCCGAAGTGAAAAAGAATGATGTCAAGGCTCTCTGCAAAAAGGGCGAAGAAATCCCCTTCGTACACATGGAAGCCAAGCAGTCATTAAGTATTAAGTGAGGTGTTACAGATGATTGATTTTTCAGAGGTAACGAGAGCAAAGTCAAAGGCACGAATTGCCGTAACAGGTCCGTCAGGCAGCGGAAAAACATTGTCAAGTCTGTATCTTGCATATGGCATTACAGGCGACTGGTCAAAGGTTGCTTTGATTGATACAGAACACGAAAGAGGTCGCTTTTACGCAAGCAGGACAGACCTTAATACAGGCAAATTTCTTTATGCCTCAATGACGCCGCCATATACACCCGATAAATATATTGAATATGTGAAATCGGCGGCGGATATTGTCGGTTCTGACGGTGCAATTGTTGTTGACAGCTTTTCCCATTGTTGGGATAACGAGGGCGGTGTTCTTGATATAAAATCGCAGATTGCTCAACAGCGTGGCAAGAACGATTATACCGCCTGGGATGAAGCAGGTAAAATTCAGAACAACCTTGTAAATACAATTCTTTCGGTTGATTGCCACACAATTATTACAATGCGTGCCAAAATGGCTTATGCAATGGAAGTAAATGACAGAGGAAAAACCGTGCCTGTAAAAATCGGACTTGCCCCTGTTCAGAGGGAAAACACGGAATATGAATTTGATATGTGTTTTCAGCTTGACCGTACTCACAATGCAAGTCTTTCAAAAGATACGACTTTTCTTGACAGTTGGACGGGCATAATTACTCCCGAACTCGGTAAACAGCTTGGAGAATGGCTCTCAAAGGGTGTTGAACTTCCGAGGTGTTCCGATTGCGGAGATGTAATTATGGCATACGGTAAACGCACAGTTAAACAGATCATTGACGGCACAACAAAAAATTACGGCAGACAGCTCTGTATGCAGTGTGTTGCAAAGCTGATAAAGCAGAAGAAACTGGAAAAGCAGAGAGAGGGTGCAGACAATGCAACTCCGACCGTATCAGAATGACCTTGTTGAACAGGTAAGACAGGCTTGGCGAGAGGGTTACAAAGCCCCTTGCATAGTTCTCGGTTGCGGTGGCGGAAAGTCCTGCATTGTCGCAGAAATTGCAAGACGAACAACTTGGAACGGGAAACGGGTGCTGTTCCTTGTTCACAGGAGAGAGCTTGTTGACCAAATATTCAGAACCTTTGTCCGCTGGGGTGTGCTTATGGATTTGTGCCAAATCGGTATGGTGCAGACCTTTACACGAAGATTGAAGAAACTGCCAAAACCCGCACTTATCATCACAGACGAAAATCATCACAGCCTTGCACAAAGCTACAAACGCATTTACGAACATTTTTCAGATGTTCCGAGGGTTGGCGTCACCGCAACACCTGTCCGATTAAACGGTGACGGTTTGGGCGATGTCAACGACAAGCTCATAATCGGGGTGAGTACAAAATGGCTCATTGAGCATAACTGCCTTGCCCCGTATGACTACTACGCTCCGAGTGTCGCCGACCTTACGGGTTTACACACCAAAATGGGCGAATATGTCGCCTCCGAGATAGAAAAAGCAATGACTAAAAATACAGTTTTCGGAGATGTAATCAAGTATTACAGACAGCTTGCAGACGGCAAAAAAGCGGTGTGCTATTGTTCAACTGTCAAACACAGTATGGCAACCGCACAGGCATTTTGCGAAGCGGGTATATCAGCAAGGCATATTGACGGAGCAACTCCGAAGGCACAGCGAGAACAGATTATAAACGAGTTTCGCAGCGGAAAAATCACGATTCTTTGCAATGTGGATTTGATTTCAGAGGGCTTTGATGTGCCTGACTGCGAATGTACAATTCTGCTCCGACCTACTCACAGCCTTACGCTTTACATTCAGCAGTCAATGCGATGTATGCGCTATAAGCCAAACAAAAGGGCGGTAATCATTGACCATGTGGGCAACTATGCAAGGCACGGAATGCCTGATGACGACCGAGAATGGACGCTTGAAAAACGCAAAAAGCTGAGTGTTAAAAAAATCGAAAAGGAGCAGGAGGAAAAGGTCAGACAATGTCCCGAATGTTTCTTTACATTTTCAGCACCGCCGGCAGGGCAGAAAGCCGTGTGTCCGCATTGCGGTTATGTATTCCCGACAGCCGAAAGAACCGTTGAAACCGATACCACCGCAAAGCTCATTAAGGTTGAGGGATTCAAGCTTGATTTCAGCACACCCGACGATTGCCACAGCTATGCGGACTTGCTTGCATACGCAAAAAGCCACGGCTACAAAACAGGCTGGGCATATTTTCAGGCACGAAAGAGAGGTATGATAGCTTGACAGAAGAACACGCAATTCAGAACAAAATCCGTATTGCAATTGCACCGTACTGCGATATTTTCCGTATAAATGTAGGTGCAGGCTTTACAAAGGACGGCAGATATTTCAACACGGGAGTTCCGCCCGGATTTTCAGATTTGTTCGGTGTCAGGAAATCAGACGGAAGAGCAGTCTTTATCGAGGTTAAAACTCCCAAGGGCAGACCTACCGAAAAACAGCAGAAATTTATACAGATGATGAAACTCAACGGTGCTGTTGCAGGAGTGTGCAGAAGTGCCGATGAGGCAATAGAGTTAATAACAAAGGAGTAAAATTATGGGATTCAAAGCAAATTGGAGCGAGGCGGCACAGTCTAACTCACTCAAACCCGAGGGCGATTATGAGTGTCTTATAGCAAAGGCAGAGGAGCGTGACTACACAAATTCAAAAGGCGAGGAAAAAACCTGCCTGAACATTTCGTTCATTATCCGAAACGATGTTGAGCAAGGGTACAAAAACGGACATATATTCCACACTTTGTGGAAACGCAGAGAACCGACCGAGAACGATATGCAGGTAAACGGATACGGCTTTAATCAGGTTATGACTCTCGGCAAGGCGGCAGGACTTCCCGACGGCAAGGACTATGACAGCCTTAAACAGTTCCTTGGTGAGCTTGTGAAAAAGCCTGTTCGTGTAACCGTTAAGCACGGCGAATGGAACGGCGAAAAAAGGGAAGAAGTCAGCTGGCTCAATCCTACAAAATTTCCCGAGGTCAAGCATACTTTTAAGCAGTCGCAGAGTTCAACGACGCAGACCTATGCACAGCCACAGCAGAGTTATGCACCTGCACAGACAGCAAATCAGGGCTTTGTTGATATGCCGATTGACGATGATTTGCCGTTCTGATTTTAAAGAAATTCTTCGGGAATTGCATAAAACAGTGCAATTTTCACCGCGTTTTTCCTTATATATGGAGGTGAAAAAATGGGCTTTACAAATTTAAACCCAAATAAAAATAAATATTTTGCAGTTCCCGAGGAATTGAAAGGTTACAAAAACTGGGTGTGCTGGCAGTCATATCCAGATTCGAAATCGCACAGCGGAATTTCAAAGAAACCGATAAATCCAAGAACGGGTGGCTTTGCAATGCCGAATAACTCGGACACTTGGTCGGACTTTGAAACGGCAGTCAGAGAATCCGCCAAATATTCGGGTATAGGCTTTATGTTCTCAAATTCACCGTTTTTCGGTGTTGACCTTGATGATATGCCGAATGACATTCAGGACTACAAAAACGGCGGAACTGACAACATAATCAGCGAGTTTGTGAACACTCTGCAGAGCTATACCGAATTTTCGCAGAGCAAGACAGGCGTTCACATAATCTGCAAGGGAACTCTTCCCGAGGGCAGAAGAAAGGCGAAGAATGATTCGGGCGGTTTTGAAATGTACGAAAACGGCAGATTCTTCGTTGTGACAGGTGATTACTGCTCTGCATATGCGTACATAAACGATTGCACCGAAAGCATAAAGCCGTTGCATTCAAAATATCTCGGCAAGGCAACAGAGCCACAGCCTAAGCTCCGTAACATTGAGGTCAATCCGAACACCGTTGACGATATTGTCAGAATCGCCTGCAATGCCAAGAACGGAAGTCTTTTCAAGGCTCTGTACAGCGGTGATTTTTCGGCTTACTCGTCACAGAGCGAGGCGGATATGGCTTTTTGCTATATGCTTGCGTTCTGGTGCGGTTGCGATACCGACAAAATGGATTCGATTTTCAGACAATCAGGCTTAATGCGTGACAAGTGGGACAGAAAACAGTCGGGTACAACCTACGGCATTATAACCCTGCAAAAGGCTGTGTCGGGCTGTACGCAGACCTATAACCCAAAACAGCATAACGATTATTCAATTTCAATCGGTGAGGACAAGGCTGTTCAAGCGGTTGACGAAGAAAAAATGCGTGCCTACACCTTTGACGATATGGGCAATGCTGACAGGTTTGTTGATTTATTCGGCGATAATGTAAGGTATTGTTACACCGAGAAAAAGTGGTATTACTACAATTCTATGAAGTGGTGTGTTGACAATATCGGGGTAGTTTTGCGAATGGCGGACAAAAGCGTTGAGGCTATGAAAGCCGAAGCAAGGCTGTACTTGCAAGCTGATGAAGAGAACGGCGGAGATATGTCAAAAGCATTTGAAAAGCATATGAAAGCAAGCCGTTCCAACAAATCAAAAAAAGCAATGCTCAACGAGGTTGAACACCATATTCCCGTACTTCCGGCACAAATGGATAAATACCGTATGGCATTAAACACCCCAAGCGGAATAATCAACCTTAAAAACGGCGAAGTGAGGGCGCATAATCCCGAATATTATTTCACAAAGATTACTTCGGTTGACTGCTCTCAAACGGCAGAGTGTCCCCGTTGGCTTGCATTTCTTGATGATATTTTTGCAGGCGATAAAGAACTTATTCGCTACATTCAAAAGGCGGTCGGTTACAGTCTGACAGGCTCAACAGCCGAACAATGCGCATTCTTCCTTTACGGCACGGGACGAAACGGCAAGAGTACATTCATTGATGTTATCCGTGATGTATTCGGCGATTATGCCGCAAACATTCAGCCTGAAACAATTATGGTAAGAAACTCTCAGAGCAGTGCCATAAACAGCGACATTGCACGGTTAAAGGGTGCAAGGCTTGTCACCTCGGTTGAGCCGAACGAGGGCGTGCGAATTAATGAGGGACTTCTCAAACAGCTTACGGGTGACGATACCGTAACGGCAAGAAAGCTGTACAGCGAGGAATTTGAGTTCAAGCCCGAGTTTAAGCTGTGGATGGCGACAAACCATAAACCGATTATCAGAGGCACTGACACGGGCATATGGCGAAGAATACATATGATACCGTTCAATGTTCAGATTCCCGAGGATAAGGTTGATAAGAACCTTACGCATAAGCTCAAAGCCGAAATGACCGCAATTTTCAAATGGTGTATCGACGGCTGTATTCTGTGGCAGAGAGAGGGCTTAAAAATGCCGTCTGCCGTTCTTCAGAGCGTGAGAGAGTACAAGCGTGAAATGGATGTTATTTCCGCCTTTATCGAGGATAGATGTGTGTTAGAGGGTTCGGTTCAGGCAAGCACGCTCTATGCTGCCTATACAAGCTGGGCAGGGGATAACAACGAATATTGTATGTCAAATACCAAATTCAGCACCGAACTTGCCAAACGATTTGAAAAAGTAAAGGGAAGAAATTTCAATTATTTCAACGGAATTTCAATTTATAAAGATTGTTAGTGTGGTAGCTTGAGGAGGGTTTACGGGTTTTTCTAACCTTTCGTATAAGAAAAATAAACTAATATTATATATATAGAAAGGGTTCTTTAAAATAGCACCAAACCCACCACAAGCCTCCGCAGGAGGTAATATGAAAAAATATGATTTTAAAAATCCAGAGGTATTTGAACAGCTTGAGGATAAAGCAATTGACGGCCAGCTCGATTACTCATCCTTTCCTCCGCCCGAATATAAATACTTTTCAAGGCTTGCAAAGGTCGGCTACAACAATCGTCATAAAGGCTGGGGCATAAACATCTGCCTTGAATGGCAGGACAAGCTCAGAACGGAGTATAAGCGTGACAGAAACGACGCAGACGAATACCGCCTGCTCTCACAAAGAATTATGGATAATGTAAAGAAAAGCGCCGACTTCGTCCGTAAGATGTATCAGTCCCAAACCAACGAGCAAACCGTAATCAATGCCCTCCAAGCCTTAGAATGCCTAACCAACGAAAACGGCTTAACCAAAAGAATAACCGAAAAATTAAAGGAGAATGAAGAAAATGATTGATTGTTCCAAAACTCAAAACTACTTCATCGAGAAGTTACGGATGACGAAAAGAACAAAGAACGGACTGTGTAAAATTAAGTGTAGCAACTGTCCTTTGTGTAGTAATAACAACGGTGAAGGTTTATCGTGTCCAGACTTTGAAATGTATTACCCCGAAAAAGCGATTGCAATTATGCAAAAGTGGAGCGACGAACACCCACAAAAAACTTATTTGAGTGAGTTCTTAAAAAATTATCCGAACGCTCCGCTTGACGATGACGGAACACCTAAAGGTGTATGTCCACGTGCATTAGGACTGATGGACATAGATGATTGTGACGATAACTGTATTAAATGTTGGAATCAGCCTATTGAGGACGGTGAAGAGTAATGACAAAAGATAGCCTTGAGAAGTATCTTGATAGCGGAGTTTTTCACAAAGAAAATTAATGAAAGAGGTGTAAAAATGATAAAGTATGAAAGTGTTTGTAATTCTGATGTGCTTGATGAAATCAAGAGTGGGGAAACTATCTTTTTGCTCAACAGGGCAACAAACAATGTTAGTTGGGTAAATAATATGAGTGTAGATAACCTTGCAAAAGTTTTTAAGCATGACAATAAAGATAACAGATATGAGTTTTATAAGGAAGTGAAAAATAAATGAGAATCTATCAGTGTGATAGTTGTAACAAAGTTATCTCAAATCCGCACAATGTTAAAATGAAAGAATTTTATGTAGGGATGATGGATACTGACTGTAGTAGTGGCATTGTGATTCCTATTGAAAGAAAGAGAAAAATTAAAATACAGATATGTGATGATTGTTACAAAGGCTTGCATGTTATTGCCGAAAGAGCGTGAAAACAATGATTGAAAAAGAATTAAAAATCCGTGATTTTTGTGGTGACTATGCATTGGATATACCCGATTATAATGGTAGCAATTTTACTTTGTATTTCAATTCAAAGCGAAATGCCGAAAATGTAAAACGCATTATTGAAGTTGACGGAAGCAAACCTAACGAAGCAACCGTGTGTGAAATGCAAGAGATTAAACACGGAAAATGGATATTTGAAAAAGATATTTGCGGATGTACTTGGTTTATTTGCCAAAACTGCCATAAACATATCATTATGACAAAGCATAGATTGTATCCATATTGTCCGTTTTGTGGTGCGAAAATGGATAAGGAGTGAAAGCAATGACAAGAAATGAACTTGAAAGGTATTTAGGCAAATGTGTGACAATTACTCTTTTGGATAACACTGTAATTGAGGGCACTTTACATAAGACGGGTGAAAAAGCCTTTGAAAACAACCCTAATTTATCAATACCAGTTAATTTTTATTTTTGCACTGATGTAAATAATAAAGTGGTTAAAAATACTGCATTCAGAGTATCGCACATCCAGAGAATCAGTTGCTATGAAAAGTTAAGAATGACAAACTTTGAAAAAATCAAACAGATGTCAATTGACGAAATGGCTCGGAGTTGTATGAATTTTTTCGACTGCCCGTATGGAACTCCGTATGTCGGCTGTCCTATGGAAAAACAATTTAACGGCAGTTGCATTGACTGCACGAAACATTGGCTTGAAAGCGAGGTAGATATGGATTGACGGTTAAAGATTATTTATATTCGGTCAGGGTTTCGGATAAGCTGATCAGAACGAAAGAACACGAGTTGTCGAAACTTAGGCTGAATATTGCACAGGTATCAGTTAAGCAGAATGAGCCTGTTAAGACATCGGGAGTGAATGACCCTATGCGGATTGTTGACAGGATTGCAGACCTGCAGACTGAAATCAATCGGGAAATTGACAATCTTGTGCGGTTGAAAACTGAAATCCGCAGTAAAATCAACGCACTTGACGATTACCGTTACATTGCAATTTTGACCGAGTATTACATAAATTGTCAGAAGTGGGAGGATATTGCCGAGAGTATGGAAATGAGCGTAAGGCATACCCTGAGATTGCACGGCGAAGCGTTACAGGCGTTCCGAAAAAAGTTTGATTTCTCGTAAAATTATTTTGAAATGTCATTGAATGTCACCCTTACCCTGCGTATAATGGTATTATGAAAGTTTGACAAACAGGACATATGTAGAACTCTCCTAAGATAAAAATTCGCACAGACCGCTCTCGCTTGAGGGCGGTTTTGTGTTAGTGTGAAAGGCGGTGATACCGTGAAAGACAAATTAAATGCAAGACAGAGGAAGTTTGCGGAATATTATGCGCAGAGCGGTAACACCGTTCAGAGTGCCATTATGGCGGGATATTCCGAGAATTACGCAAATGCCAATGCCTGCAAATTGTTAGAGAATGTGAGAGTTGCAGAGTACATCAAACAGCTGTCCGACAGGCTCAAAGATGAGCGCATTATGAGTGCAAAGGACAGACAGGTTGCTTTGTCCGACATTGCAAGGAATGACGGGCAGGACACCTCCGACAGAATCAGGGCGATTGACACGCTCAACAAAATGACGGGCGAATACACCGTTAAGGTTGACGCAAAGGTTGAGCAGTCCGAAAAGCTATCCGATGTGTTCAGACAGTTGGGCGGTGAGGGGCTGAGTGAGTAACAAATTTCCGCTGTCACAAAAGTATATCGACTTTATCAACACAACAAATGTGTCGGCTGAATTTCTTGAAGGCACTACAGCCTCAGGAAAAACAACAGTCGGAGCAGGCGTTAAGTTTATGCGAATGGTGTCGCAGTCGCCGAAGAAGCTTCACGCAATTGCCGCCAAGACAACTGGTAAAGCCGAAGAAACCATTATTCAGCAGGATAACGGTATTCTCGATCTGCACCGTAACGCAGTTTACTGTGGCAACGGCGACAAGGATTACAAGCTGCCGCATATCAAGTTTGAGGGCAAAATCATCTATATTCTCGGTTACAGCAGTCGGGATAAATGGGAAATGGTTCTCGGTGCGCAGTTTGGGTGCGTTTATATTGACGAAATCAACACCGCCGATATCGAGTTTATCCGAGAGATGTCAACCCGTAATGACTATATGCTTGCAACGCTGAATCCCGATGATCCGAGCCTGCCTGTGTATAAGGAGTTTGTCAATCGCTCCCGTCCTTTTAAAAAATATGAAAACGATGTTCCTCCCGAGATTACGGCGGAGCTTACCGAAGAACCTGTACCGAATTGGCGGTATTGGTTCTTTTCTTTTGCCGACAATTTAAGTCTTACACCCGAACAGATTGAAAAGAAAAAGAACTCTGCACCGAAAGGTACAAAGCTCTATAAAAATAAAATTTTAGGTTTGCGAGGCAGAGCAACAGGCCTTGTGTTCCCGAATTTTGAGAGGGCAAGACATATCAAATCAAAAGAGTGGGCAGGAAAGTTTTTGAACTGTAACCGCAAGTCGGAACACTTTGTTCAGTTCACCGCAGGTCTTGATACCGCCTATTCGCAGAAGTCGCCTGACACTATCGCAATGACATTTTACGGCATTACCAATCACGGCAAGTGTGTTCAGCTTGATGAAAGAGTTTATAACAACGCTGAAATGCAAACACCTATTGCCCCGAGTGACACGGTGAAGAATTTTATTGATTTTCTTGACCGCAACCGTGATGAATGGGGCTTTGCACGCACGGCTTTTATTGACAGCGCCGACCAAGCGACTATTACCGAATTTCAAAAGTATAAGCGACAGCACGGCTGTGTCTATGACTTTGCAAATGCATGGAAGAAAACGAAGATTATCGACCGAATTAATCTTGTACTCGGCTGGCTTGCCACCGACTGTTATTTTGTGCTTGAACATTGTAAAAACACGATTGCCGAGTTTGAAATTTACAGCTGGCGAGAGGATAAAGACAACACACCCGAGGACGGTCACGACCATTGCATTAACAGCGGTCAATATGCGTGGCTGCCGTTTAAAAATATTATTGGAAGTGAAATAAATGGGGCTGATTAACAGAATGGCTGAATCTATCAGATCGGGAATTAAAAACTTTTTGCAGATTACTCCTGCAAGCGACAAAACAATTACCGTCACCGAAACAAGCAATCATCTGACTGAGTGCTTTATCAATCGCATTTGGTATTGGGGCAACAGCAGACAGCTTGCGGAGCTGTACAGGCAGATTGATACAAACAAAACTATGTTTTGGGCGGCAAAAAGCACAAAGGGGCTTGAAATCCGTAAAATACACACGGGCTTGCCGGCACTCATCTGCGAAACGCTTGTGAATATCGTAATTGCCGACTACAACGGCACAGATGTTACAAGTAAAAATTCAACCGCTTATGCAGAGCGTTGGGAAGACATTGAAAAGCAGAACAAGCTATCCGACACGGTTAAGCAAATGCTCCGTGACCTATGTGTTGTCGGTGACGGTGCTTTTAAGGTCAGCTTTGACACGGCTGTATCAGATGTTCCGATTGTTGAATGGTATCCTGCCGAAAACATCGACTTTACATATGTGCGCGGCAGAATCCGAGAGGTTAAGTTTTACACCGATTACACGCAAAAACACCGCCGTTACCGTTTTGAAGAAACATACGGCTACGGCTATATTCACTATGCTTTGTACGATGACAACGGCAAAGAGATTGACCTGCACACGGTTGACGCTCTTTCGTGGATTGATTCAAAGGGCGTTACATTTGACGAATCATATATGTGGGCTGTACCTGTCCTTTACGGCAAATCGTGCCACAAGGGCAGAGGTGCGGGCATTATCGGCATAAAAACAGACGCTTTCGACAGCCTTGATGAAGTGTGGTCACAGTGGATGGACGCACTCAGAGCCTGCCGAACAAAGCAGTATGTGCCTGGTTGCCTTGTTCCGAGAAATCCCGAAACCTGTCAGCTGATATCGCCAAATCCGTTTGACAACCGATTTATCACCGTGGGCAACGATATGTCGGAAAACGGCAACGGCAACAGGATTTACACCGAAAGTCCGCAGATTCAGCACGAAAGCTATTTGAGTTCATACATTACTGCCCTCGACCTCTGCTTACAGGGCATTATATCGCCGTCAACTCTCGGCATTGATACGAAGAAGCTTGATAATGCAGACGCTCAGCGTGAAAAGGAAAAGACAACCCTTTACACAAGGCAGAACCTTGTGAAAATTACGCAGAACGCACTTCAAAGCCTTGTTGCAGTTGTACTCAATGCAGACGGTGAACTTAACGGCAAGGGTATTGTTGAGGGCTTGGAAGTATCCGTAAACTTCGGCGAATATGCAAATCCGAGCTTTGAAAGTCAGGTTGAAACCGTGTCAAAAGCAAGACAGGGCGGTTTGATGTCAGTTGAAACCTCGGTTGACGAGCTTTACGGCGACAGCAAGTCGGAGGATTGGAAAGCCGAAGAGGTGCAGAGAATTAAGGAAGAACAGGGCATTGCAGGCGAGGAAGAAACTTCTCCATTTGATGATGTTGACCTTACCGACACGGGCAATGAACCCGATAAACCCGAAGATATCGCAAATCAGGACGATGACAGCAAATGGGTAAGCAATGAGTGATTACAACATTAAAGAGGCTTTTGAGAGAATTGAAAACGAGCTTATCGACAGCATGATGCGCAATTTCAGCCGTCACAGAGCCGAAGAAACCAAAGAGGGTTACAACTGGACACAATGGCAGGCTGAACAGCTCAAAAGTCTTGAAGAGTACCGTAAGTACAACGCAAAGAAATTCGGCAAGCGTTTCAAAACCATTAACAGCAAGGTTGAAGAGATGATTCGCACCGCCGAAGCTGACGGAAATGCAAGTCAGGAGGCAGAAATTCTTGAAGCTGTCAAGGACGGTTTCAAAGCCCCGAAAAAGCCGTCAGCACACAGCACAGCCGAGTTTTTTAAGGTGAATGACCGTAAACTTGACGCACTCATAAAATCGACCACAGACGATTTAAAGAGGGCAGAAACGGCAGTTTTGCGTATGAGCAACGACAAGTACCGCAAGGCGATTTTTAACGCACAGGTTGCAATGAACACGGGTGCGGTTACATACGAAAAAGCCGTTGATATAGCTTGCAAAGATATGCTCAACGCAGGTCTTAATTGTGTGGAATACAAGAACGGTGCAAGGCACACGCTCTCTGATTATGCGGATATGGCGGTTAAAACAGCCAACAAAAGAGCCTATCTTCGTGGCGAGGGCGAAAAGCGAGCCGAATGGGGAGTATCCCTCGTTGTTGTGAACTCAAGACAGGGCGGCTGCCCCGATTGTGCAAAATATATCGGCAAGGTGTTTATTGACGATGTTTATTCAAACGGCAAAAAGTCAGACGGAAACTATCCGCTTCTCTCAACCGCAATCAAGAATGGTTTGTTTCATCCGAGATGTAAGGACAGCACAAGTACATATTATCCCGAACTTGATGATTTGGACGCACCGTTGTCTGAAGATGAAATCAAAGAGCTTGACCGTCAGCGAGGAATTGAGGAAAAACAGCAGTATGCACAGCGACAGGCAGAACGCTTTGACCGCCGTGCCGAATACAGCCTTGATGAGGACAATAAACGAATAGCCCAAACCCGAGCCGATGAGTGGCACGATAGGGCGAATACGCTTGAAGAAAAGGCGAAAAAAGCAGGGAATGTTAATAAAATCACCGCTGAATCTGTTGCAAAATCGGGTAAAAGTGGTATAATAAAAGAGAAAAGTAAAAAGCCTATTACTCCGATAACCGATAAAGCTATCAGTCGTATTCCTAAAGTTGATATTGAAGGTTATACAGAAGAGCAGTGTTTGGAAATTCAAAAACAACACAAGGAGCTTTTGAAATTTTCAAAAGAACAAAATGAAAATAAAGAAGTTGCCTTCGTGTTAAAAAATGATGTGTCCAAAATGATTACAGAGCCTATTAAAGGAACTGATGAAAAAATAGATTTTGGATCAGCACTTCAAGGCAAAGATTTATTTGTTATGCACAATCACCCGAGAAACAGCAGTTATTCTTTAAATGATATTATCGAATTTATTAAGAATGATAGTATAAAAACATTTACTATTGTGAAAAACGATGGCAACATTGAAGTATTAACAAAGTTGAAAGGATACGACAGACTATCACTTTTAACAGAGTTACAACGAATGGGAAAAAAGAGGATAAAAACAGGTTCTGATAGTGAATACAGAAAGGTTATTGATAAATTTTTAAGTAAACATCAAGAAGGAGGTTTATTTGAATGGAAGAAATAAACAAATCTGTTTTAGATGGTTCTAATGAAGAAGCTTCAAAACGTCTTGACGAAATAATTAAAGAACTTGAAAAACAAAGAAACAAAAGCTAACCGCTCCGTAAAAAGGGCGGTTTTGTTGTTTAACTTGCCGAGAATATGTTCAGAGTAAGGAAAACGGCTTGTTTACGGCATTATTTAACTTGCCTGCAACTTGCCGTGACAAAATTTAACACATCAAATCAGCACTTTGAGAAATCAGAGTGCTTTTTTATTATTAATCAAAGAAAGGTTTGATACTATGAGAAAAAGAATTTTAGCAATTGTACTTATGGTAGTTATGATTGCAACAACCGTACTGGTTACTGTGGGCTGTACCGAGGCAACGCAGGTATCGTACAATGTTTCGCAGGAAGCAGACAATTTCAATGTGATACGCAGGCTTACGGTTATTAACACAAGAACCGATAAGCCGTCATTTGAACTTGTTGCCGCTTTTTCATTACAGGTCGATAATGACGATAACCAAATTGAGGTTGTCTGCGAAACGGGCAAGGGTGAATACAAAAAGCATATCATAGGTCTTAATGATGAAACTATGTATGTTGTAGAGGACATAAGCGGTGCAGAAGTGGACAAATACCGTTATGAAATTAACTTCCTGCCTAAACAGATTTTGCCGATTACATTTAAGAGTAAAGATTAACAGTTAAACCCGTCGATTTCGACCGGTTTAGAAAGGTGGTGACAGAATGAAAATCAGAGTAACAACAGCATTTAATGACAGGCAGAACGGTTATGTAACCCGACCTGTGAATGAAGTTTTTGAATGTTCCGAGCAGAGAGCAAAGGAACTCATTGACGGCGGTTTTGCAGAAGAGGTCAAGTCTGACGCTCCCAAAAAGCCGAGAGCCAAAGCAGTTAAAACAGAAAAAACAGAAAAAGCAGATTAAGCACTTTACGAATATGTAAGGTGCTTTTTTATTGTCCGAAGACATTAAACTACGGGAGACACCGTGCAAAATTGAAACAGAGAGACACTCTATAAACTGATTACGGGAGACACCCGAAAAACTGAAAGGATATGAAAAAAATGGCAGAACCAAATCCAACACCAACCCCCAATGAACCGACACCTGCACCGCAGGGAACTCCACAGGGAAACGCTCCTGCCTTTGATTATGACAAGCTCGCAAGCCTTATTACAGGCAAACAGAGCGTGACAGAGGACACCGTTTTGAAGTCATATTTTAAGGAGCAGGGATTGTCAGCCGATGAGATGAAAGAGGCTATCGGTGCTTTTAAAAAGCAGAAAGCCAAGAACACTCCCGACTTTGCAAAAATGCAGTCGGAAGTTGAATCCGCAAACAACGCAAAACTTATGGCAGAAGTCAACCAATCGGCAACCCTCGAAGCCGTAAAACAGGGCGTTGACATTGCAACCGTTCCGTATGTGCTTAAAATTGCAGACTTTTCAAAGGCTGTGACAGACGGCAAGGTCAATGCGGAAAAGCTGACAGAGGCTGTTAAAAAGGTGCTTGACGATATTCCCGCACTCAAGGGCAAACCTGCCGAGAACGGCACAGGAGTTAAGAAAATCGGCGGTGACGGCAACGGTACATCGGACGGTACAAAACCAAAGGCAAATGTTCCTACCAAAAAATGGAACAGATTTAATATTTAACCAAAGAAAGGATTGAAAAATTATGGCAAACACAAATAACTATGCCGAGCAGTTCAGCCCTGATCTGCTCGAAATTCTCGTTCAGGGTACACTCACATCACCATTCATCACTTCAAATGTAAAGTGGGTTGGCGCAAGAACTTTCCACTTCACACAGATGAGTACATCAGGCTTTAAGAACCACAATCGCAACGGCGGTTGGAACAAGGGCAAATATATTCAGACAGATGTTCCGTTCACCTGCGAACACGACCGTGATATTGAGTTTCTCGTTGACAAGGCAGATGTTGATGAAACAAATTCGACTGCAAGCGTTGAGAACATTTCAAAGACATTTGAACAGACACAGGTTGCTCCAGAAACAGACGCACTTTTCTTCTCAAAGGTTGCAACAAAGGCTCAGGCAACAGACGGATATCATTCTTCAACAAAGACATCGGAGTGGACTAAGGAGAACGCTTATTCAAAGCTCAAAACAATTCTCTCTGCCGGCAAGCTCCGCAGATACAAGGCAAGAGGCACACTTGTTGCCTATGTGACATCTCACATTATGGACTGCCTTGAACAGTCAACGGAGTTCACTCGCAAGATTGAGCTTACACAGATTGCAGAGGGCGGTATCGGCATTGAAACAAGAGTGACCGAGATTGACGGTTGCCCTATCATCGAGGTTATTGACGATGAGCGTTTCTACGATAACTTCAACTTTAACCCCGATGACGGCGGTTTTGAGCCTGCAACAGGCGCTCACAAAATCAATGTTCTTGTTGCTTGCGGTGAAACCTGCAAGACTGTTCCGAAGATTTCAAGCATTTACTTCTTTGCTCCCGGCTCACACACAGAGGGTGACGGCTGGCTCTATCAGAACCGTTCGCTTTCCGACACATTCGTATTCCCGAACGGCAAGGACGGCAAAATTGACAGCATTTATGCCGATGTTGACACAACGGCGGTTGCGTAATGTATGCCGATTACATTGAACATCAGGGCGGAGATGAAAACAGCATTATCTCTGCCGAACACATTGATGTTCTGACTTTTAACCGCATTGATTTTGAAAAACTTTCGGAAATGCAGAAGAGAATCATCGGCAGAGTGCATAGCAGACTTACTGCTTTTGAAGAAGAAAATGCCGATATGATTTCTTCCTACCTGAAAAGCTATTCAATCAACGGCACATCAATGGAATTTGGCGCAAGCTGGAATTTAATGTGTATCAGCGGAGTGGCAATTCCTGCCGACCTCTATGCGTTGCTAAAATCAACAGGACTTTGTTATCCTGCAATCTGAAAGGTGCGTGAAAACCGTGAAATTTCCGTCACTTGTGAAAAAGCAGTTTTGCAAAACTCCTGTCGAAGTCACAATCTACGGTGAGGGTGTTACCGAAGACGGAGCACCCCTGACCGTGTTTGAATGCAAAAATCTGTATCCCTCCGACAGCTTGTACCCGTCAGCAACCCTGCACGGTGGCTCTGCCTTGTGTAATATGCAGTCAAAGGCAAAGACGGTCTTTACCAAAGAGCAGAAAATTGTTCAGGTGTCGGCTGTCTTGCTTTTTGACGGCGACATTGCTCCCGACAGCCCCACTTTAAGTGGTGGCTTTGTAATCCTTGACGGCGTAAAACGAAACATCGTACAGGGTACAAAACACCGCAACCCCGACGGCAAAGTTAATTTTACGGAATTGGATGTGATTTAATGGGATTTTCAGTATCATCAAAAATCAAACTCAATATGCCTGTTGTAAAACAGCTTGATAGGGCAAAGCAACAGGCTCTTGAACAGACAGGTGACGCACTTCTTACACGGGTGAAAAACAAGCAGGTAATGCCGTTTGATACAAGCATACTTCAAGACGATAGTACCGCTGTTGATTATTCACAAAGTGGAAAGGGGATAGTTAAAATCGTGTCAAGTACTCTGTATGCAAGGCGGTTGTATTTTCATCCCGAGTATAATTTCAGCCGTAAGGAAAACATTGCCGCCGGCGGTAAATGGTTCTCACCGTGGCTTGAGGGCGGTACACGGCAGAATTTTTGCAGTCGGGCATTTGTGAGATTATACAGAAAGGAAGCAGGACTTTGATTTACTTATCGGACATCAGAGATTGGCTCAAAAGCGTTACCTCAGCAGAGCATTATTACATTGGCAAGCTTGACAATAAGCAGGACAGGTCAATCGGTGTGTATTCATTAAAGCAGTCGGGAACACCCACAAGGGCAATCGGCGGTGAAAGTACCTACGATACAATAAGCGTGTCTTTGCTTATCCATTACACCGACAACGCAAGAGAAACCGAGGAGTTTGCACGCAGACTTTACGAAACGCTTTACGGCATTAAAAATGTTGAAATTAAGGAACACAAAATCTATATAATCGAACTGCTCACGGAAGAACCCGTTGATGTGGGAACAGATGACAAGGGTGTGTATGAGCAGGTCATTGAAGTTAAATTTTATTACGAAAGGAAGTAATTTTATGGCAAAAGTTGAATCGGGAGTATTCCCATGCTATGAAAATCAGTTTGCAGTTGGCAAGGCAGGAACAGAATCCGCCACGACAAATATTGCTAACTGCGAAGAATTTTCTGTTGCATTTGACAACGGTGTCGAGGAATGGACAGCCTTTGAAAACGAGGGCTGGAAGTCAAGGCTTATGACAGCAAAGTCAATCACAATTTCGGTAAAGGGCAAGCGTACAATCGGTGACGCAGGCAATGACCAGATTGCCGCCCTTGCATTTGAAAACGGCAGAAAGGCAGAAGTTTCGTTTATGTGGACCTTCCCCAACGGTGCAACCGTCCTCTTTAAAAATGCAGTTGTATCCGTTACATCAAACGGTGCAGGCGCAAGTACGGGTGTTGCTCCGCTTGAATTTGAAGTTATGTCAAACGGCAAACCCGTATATACAGCAGCCGCTTAAAAAACGAAAGGAATGAACGATTATGTCAAAGTTAATTGATATTACAGACAAGCTTAATTTTGAGGAAAAGCCGAGTGTCAGAGTTAAAAATGTTGACCTTGCAATCAACAATGACGCAGTTTCAATGCTCAAAGTTGCGGCACTTTTTGAGGACGGCAACGGTAAAAGTAAAGATGTTATCGAAATGTATCATCTTCTTTTTGATGAATCCGAGAGAGAAAAGATTGAAAAGTTAAAGCTGAATATGCACGATTTCAACGCCCTTATCAGCGAATCTGCCAAAATTGCAACAGGCGATTTGACTGACGAGGGGGAAGCTCAGACCCCGGCTACGACCTGATTGATGACTTTGATTTAATCGTGTCGAGCTTTCGCTCGGAGTACGGGGTCAGCATTTATTCAAAGGATTTTGCAAAAATGAGTTGGAATGAGTTCTGCTCACTTCTGCAAGGCTTAGGACCCGAAACACCGCTTGCAAGAACGGTTCAAATTCGCCTTGAAACCGACAAAGAAGTCTTGAAAAACTTTACTTCGTCACAGCATAAAATCCGCAACAAATGGCGGTCAAGAAATGTAAAGCACTATTCAGACGAAGATATGAACACCGTTCTTGCAGAATTTCAAAACTTCTTCGCTAATCTGTAAATTTGTACATAATTTTCGCTGTATCTACAAAATTCTTGACAATGTTAATATATAGTGATAAAATGTAACATACACTAACAAATTTATTAAGGAGAGTGTATGTTTATGAAATGTCCACATTGCGGAAACGAATTAAAGGACGATGCAAAATTTTGCGACAAGTGCGGTGCAGGATTTGGCGGAAACGATTCAACCTCGGCAACCGTAAATCCTGCAAATGCAAAGAAGAAAATTTACAAGCGTTGGTATTTTTGGGTTATTATCGTTGTTGCTATTATGATTGTTGGCGGTGTAAACGGTGCAATTAACGGTAACAGCGGTTCAAACAAATCAAAGCAGGAAACTACTGTTGCAAATCAGAGTTCAGAAAAAGCAACTGAAAAAGCGACAGAAGCACCGACCACAAAAGAAGTTGCAACAGAAAAGCCTACTAAAGACCCGAAGAAGGTTGAAAAAGAATTTAAAGACGGTTGCAAAACAGTCGACTTTAAAACTCTTTCAAGAAACCCTGACAAGTACAAAGGTAATGACTACAAGTTTGAAGGTCAGATTATTCAGGTTCAGGAAGGCTGGGGCGATTCGGTTGACCTGAGAATCAATATAACCAAAGAAGAAAATGAGTATCTTGATGAACCATTGTGGACTGATACAATCTACGCAACTGTAGAAATTCCTGACGGTGCGGACAAACTCCTTGAAGATGATGTAATCACATTCTGGGGAACTTGTGACGGCGACTATACATATGAAACCGTAATGGGCAACAATGTGTCACTTCCGAAAATCGACATCAAATACTACGAACTCAACAACTAAAACAAAAAGCCACTCCAAATGGGGTGGCTGTTCTTTTGCAAAATTTTTAAGCGTACATCATAGCGGTGTGCGCTGTTTTTATGCCTGTTTTTAAAAAATCTAAAATGAAAGGAAGTGGTGAATATGGCGACAAAGGCGGGTGAAATTGAGCTTGATGTCAGGCTGACAGGTGATGATATTTCAAAAACATTGCATAAGATTTCCGATTCAATTACCAAAAAGTTTGATTCGGCGTTTTCAAGTCTTTCAAAAGATTTTGAAAATGTAAGCACTGATATGAAACAGTCCTTTTCAAAGGTTGCAGAGGGCGTTTCTCAGAAAACCGAAAAAGAGTTTTCAAACATCAAAGGCAGCGGTGAGCAATTAAGCAATTCGGTTTCATCTTCGTTTAAGAAAATAGGAATGGCTGTGGTTGCCGCTTTTTCTGTTGCAAAAATCAAGGAGTTCGGTCAGCAGTGCATTGAATCGGCTGCGGAAGTCAATGCGGCAAATTCGCAGTTTGAGCAGACATTCGGCACAATGCAGTCGCAGGCAGAATCAGCCATTCAGAGCGTTGCCGATCAAAGCGGTATTCTTGAAACCCGATTACAGGGTGTCGGCACAAGCATTTATGCCTTTGCAAAAACTACTGGAATGGACAGTTCAAGTGCTTTGGGTATGATGCAGGAGGCTTTGCAGGTAACAGCCGATAGTGCCGCATATTATGACCGTTCGCTTGAAGACACCGCAGAAAGCCTGAAATCGTTCTTGAAAGGCAACTTTGAAAATGATGCCGCACTCGGTTTGTCCTGTACTGAAACCACACGAAATGCGGCGGCTAATAAGCTGTATGGCAAGTCATTTATGGATTTGTCGGAATCGCAGAAACAGCTCACGCTTTTGCAAATGGTCAAGGACGCCAATCAGCTTTCGGGTGCTATGGGACAGGCAAGCCGTGAAGCAGACGGTTGGGAGAATGTAACGGGCAACCTCAGAGAAAGTTGGAAACAGCTCCTTGCCGTAGTCGGTCAGCCTATTCTTCAGGTGGCAACTCAGGTTGTAAAGCGGTTGAGTTCCGCACTTGCGACTTTAACGGAATATGCCAAAGGTGCGGTTGAATCGCTTTCAAAGGTCTTCGGCTGGGATACAGGCAACAACACCGCAAGCAATATCAAATCTGCGTCCGATTCTGCCAAAAGCCTTACGGATACGGCAGATGACAGTTCAAAGTCACTTGATAATGTTCAGAAAAGTTCCGAAAAAGCAAAGAGAAGTGTTGCGGGCTTTGATAAGCTGAATGTGCTTTCAAGTACCGATAGTTCTTCAAAGTCAGATACATCTTCATCAAAAAGCTCATCGGGCGGTTCATCGGGCGGAAATGTTGCAAAGAATGTTGTCAAGGACACAAGCAAAAACCTTTCGGGGGCATTCAAAAATCTATACGAAAAAAGCGGATTCAAAGGCTTTGTCGAGAATGTACAGAAAGGTATTAACAAGGTTGACTGGTCAGCTATAGGCAAGAACTGCAAGACCGTTTTTGATAATGCTGTTCCCATAGTTCAAAAGGCATTCGGCACAATGCAAAAGGTCGGTTCTGCAAAACTCGGGACAATCGGCTCTGCATTCGGAGCGGTTGCGACAATCGGCGGAAAGTCGTTTCAGACCATTTCAGGCGGTGTTGCTAAGTGGATCTCAAAAGACAGGGAAAAGATTATCGGCTTTATCGACACCATAGGCAACAATCTTACAAACGGCTATAACAACCTTTCAGCCTTTTTTGATAATTTCGGTACACTTGCAGGCAATGCAATTGACAATGTTCGCCCTCAAATGGAAGAATCAATTTCCAATCTTTTAAGCGATCTTACAACCTTTGCGGGTTCAGTCGGCGAAGTCGTTTCGGGTGCGTTTTCAATTGCAACCGAAAGCCTTGTTGAATGGACTGAAAATGACGGTGCAACAATCACAGAATTTCTTGAAAATTTACAATTGCAGTTTGCAGATGTGTTTGACTTTATCGGTCAGATTTTCGGAAATATCGGAACAATTATCAGCGAATGGTGGAACGGCAACGGACAGCAGATTTTTCAGAATATCTGCAATATGTTTACCAATATCGGCACAACCCTGATGAATGTTTACAATCAATGGATTAAGCCTGCGTGGGATTTTATCGTAGCAATCGTAAAATCAGCTTGGGAAAACTGGCTGAAGCCTGTTTTTGAAGGTGCAATAAACTTCTTCGGCAAGGTTGCAGACTGTGTTTCAACCGTGTGGAATAACTTCCTGTCACCGTTTGTAAACTGGCTTGTCAGCTTTTGGGGACCTATATTTCAGAATGTTTTCAATGCCGTAAAAAGAGTGTTTGATAATGTGTTTACATTTATCGGTGGGTTGGTTACCTCTATACAGAAAACATTCGGCGGTCTAATTGACTTCATTACAGGCGTTTTCTCAGGCGATTGGAACAAAGCATGGCAGGGTATCTATGACTTCTTCAAAGGCATTTGGGACGGCATTTGCGCCGTGTTTAAGTTCATTATAAACGCAATCATTGACGGCATAAATGCGTTGTGGACAGGTATTTATAACTTTGTTTCTGGCGTTGTTAATTCAATCGGCGGAATAGCCGGTATTATCGGAGCGGCTTTTGGACAGGATTGGAGTTTTTCAATGCCTGAAAATCCGCCTCTCATTCCGAGATTTGAAGAACCCACGGAATCACCGGCACGAAAATTTGCAAAAGGCGGTATTGTTAAAGCTCCGACACTTGCGGTTGTCGGCGATAACGCAGGTGCTAACAGCGGTAACCCTGAGGTTATTTCTCCTCTTAACAAGTTACAGGGTATGCTCGACAATTCGGGCGGTCAGGATACAGTGATTCTCACACAAATTCTTGACCTGCTTAAACGCATTTATGAAATGTTCATTATCTTTCGCAATAACGGTGGCAACACTTATTCGTTTACTGCCGAGCTTGAGGGTTCAACGCTTTTTGAAGAAATGATAAGACAGGATGAGCTTTACAGACGCAGACACAACGGTAAATCCGCATTTGCATAAAGGGGGGATGATATGTCAAATTATAACGGCTATTTGCTTAAATTCGGTAACAACATAATGCCGAATAAGTACATTACCGCATTTTCATCAACTCCGAATCAGCGACTTGAAACTTCTGCGGAACGAGATCAGAACGGTACGCTTCAAAGGGCAACGCTGCCAAATTACAAAACAAAAATTTCGTTTTCAACTCACATTCTTCATCTTGACGAAAAGATTGATTTTCAGTCGATTATCAACCTCTCAATGGCGAATAAGTTACAGAGAAAGTGCAGGGTAACTTATTGGAACGATGAAACGAACAGCTATTACACCTCTTATTTTTATATTCCTGATATTGAATATACCGTAATGAATGCCGAAAAAAGTGATATAACCTATCAGCCGATTACGGTTGAGCTGATTGAGTATTAAGGGGTGATTCTTAAAAATGCTTGTATCTAAAGAAATTGCTGATAAGCTGAAAACAAACACACTTTACAACACCGTTGCCCTGCATTTCCCCGACGGCAGTTTTGAGGATATAACAGGTGAAAGTATCGTGCTTGACAGCTTTTCGCTTGAAAATGAAATTGTTGAAAAAGAATTGAAATTCGGCGGTTGCATAGCCTCTGAAATGAGCGTGAAACTCATTGATTATGATTGCTCGGCTTTGATAGGAAAGACAGTACAGGTCATCATAATGGCAACATATCTTGAATCAGAGTTGTATCCGTCAGATGATTTGTACCCGTCAAATACTCTTATTTGTCCTGCCGAAACAGGAACGGTTGAATGTCCTGTTTTCTACGGTAAAATTCAGTCGGCTCAAAGAGATAAAAAACAGCGTAACATCGTCAAAATCATAGCCTATGACGCTTTTTATGATATGTCAAAGGTGGATGTGTCTTTGTGGTTTGCAGGCAAAGAGAACGAGGACGGCAGCTTTGCTTATGGTTATGCGCACTATCAAAAAGACGATAATTTTAAGAGCTTTTATTCAATAATCGCAGAATTTGCCAAAGATTATGCAATTACAGGGGTTTCACCGCCGAGCTTATCTGTCTTTAGTGTACCGCTGAAATTTGACGATACCTGCGTGGAAAAGGTTATAAAGGACATTACCTTGTCAGATTTAATCCAAGCTTATGCAGAGTTAACTTTGAGCTTTGCCGTTATAGATGCCGACGGAAAAATGCGTTTTAAAAGGCTGTATTCTCAATCTTCCGTTGAAACAATCGATTCGTACAAAGATTTATCCTTTGAAGATTACGAACTTGAGCCTATCAGTATGTACAGTGCTAAATTTGCTGATAAAAAAGCGTTTTTGTATGGCAACAGTAACGATTTTTCTTGGTATGTTTCCGATAACATTTTGATGAGGTGCAGAACAACAGCAAGTGATATCGGCACAAAATATAATTCTGTTAATTTTTTTGGTGGTGTATATAAATATCGCCCGACAAAAATTAAGCTGTTTTCGTATTGGTGGCTTGAGGCAGGCGATAAGTACACAATTAAAACTCCGTTTGAAGACTTGCCGACAATCGAAACATTTGTGTTCAATAAGAAAATGAACGGATTTATAACTGCCCTCACATCAAAGGGCGAAAAACGATTAGGAAAGGAAGTAAAAGAAAATGAACAAATACAATAAAATTGTCTTTGTGAACGGCTCTGCTCCGCCCCTCAATGCCGACAACCTCAACCATATGGATGATGGAATTGAACAGGCTACAAACGGAGCAATTGCACTTGAAACCGAAATAGCCACAGCAAGAGGTGATTCTGCCGACCTGAACACACGCTTCACCGCTGATGAAGCAAGCCTTGAAGCCGTGAAGTCTGAAATAGCCACAGCAAGAGGCGGTCAAAATTCACTTGGAGCAAGGCTTGATAAAACAGACAAGAGTATTGCCCGAAAGCTTGATTCAATGCCGTTTGACAGCGAACCCAAAAATAACAGCCCGTGTTACCTTACAAGCGGAGCAGTTTACAACGCTCTGCTTGTGAAAGCAGATAAAACCGCCTTGGCGACTAAATACGATTCGTCAAATATTGAAAGTGGTACATCAACACTCACACCGTATTCAACCGTCACCGATAAAATCAAAAGTGCAAACTGTACATATAAGACGATTGGTGACATCGTAATCGTCAGTGCAACGGTCAAAATGAACGCAGTATCTCTTGGCGGCAATAGCATGTGTCCGCTGATTGATTTGCCGTACAAATGTATTTCCGAGGACAATGTTTTTTGTGTTGGTATTTCAAACCTTGGCAAGCTCTTTAAATTTGCCATTCCGAAAAATAACACTTGGCTACAGTTTTCGACTCAGGATAAGACCGCATATACATTCGCAGACGGCGAGCAGATTAATGTAATTTGTTCGTACAAGATTAAATAACGGAGGTATGAAAAATGGAACTTAAAGAAAAAATCACACTCGATATGCTCACAAAGGACAGCGTTTCGGTACTCAGACAGCAGTTTTTGACCTTTAACGGTGAAGAAATGCAGGTCGGCGGAAACATCCGCAACGCATACATGAACAGCAAATCGGGCAGAGAACAGCTCAAAACGGTACTGTCAGATGAATACTATAACGCAGTAATGGCGGTTTGGGGCGATAATCCAACCGTTGACGAGCC
>ULQV01042600.1_pt1 | contig 35084 bp, 31 predicted proteins | sample 1954851 | NCBI WGS metagenome assembly ULQV01 (sample SAMEA4835665, study PRJEB28245) | human gut metagenome | biome: gut microbiome; material: fecal sample | place: Denmark | collected 2008 | reverse complement strand
TCTGTTTATTCCTAAGTGACAACCTTTTTCAGGGAAGTACACTCAGAAAAAAAACACGGACAAATTGAATTTGTCCGGACAAATTTGTCCGGCATGTTATAATGCGCTGATTATAAGAAGATTATAAAGCTGCCGGACAAGCATCCAGACAAATTCAATTTGTCCGTGTTATATTTTTAGGTCATAAATGCAGGTTTGGCATGGCGCAAACTATGATTTATGCTCAAGAAAACGGTGAGTTGGAGGAAAGAAAACTATGAGTTGTATTTGTTAACACTTTGCGAGAACTGGTCTGTTATGGAGAAAAATGACAGTTGGATGCAATATTATCCCTTGTTTCTTGTTATTATGATATATAAACTGTTGTGGAAATGAAAAAGAAAATAGTTATAATGATGGTGCTGCTGCTTGCTGTTGTGGGAGCAAAGGCACAAGAAGTGGAGAATCCGGTAGGCAGATTCTCGGTAATTCCTCGTATAGGTGTATCTCTGGCTAACTGGAGCGGGTTGACTCTGGAAACTTTGGATGGAACCTCGCTAGAGTCTAAGTATCAGGCTGGATTTATGGGCGGCGCAGATGTGGAATATCGCATAGGTAAGAGCCTGGGTATTACGCTGGGTGCTTATTATGCCCGACAGGGTATGCGTTTCCCAGACTGCGAGTTGACTGAGAATGCTGAAAAAGGGGAATATACAGGTATTAAGAATCATCATGTGAACCTCGATTATATCCAGGTACCGCTCATGCTGAAAGCCTATCTTGTAGAGGGTTTGTCGGTGAATGCAGGCGTTCAGGTGGGATTCCTTTGTGGCGATGGTAAGGTGAAAAGAGAGGAAACCGACCTTCAGAAGGACAAGAACGGGTTTATTACATACAAGAATATGCAGGAAACCGAAGCTCTTTGGCCTGCCAAGAAGGTGGATGTAGCCATTCCTTTGGGCTTGAGCTATGAATATATGAACGTGATTCTGGATGCCCGTTACAACGTGAGCCTGACGAAGGCTAGCAAGGGTGATTGGGATAACTGTAAGAACAAGGCTCTGACCTTTACCGTGGGTTATCGTTTTACATTATAAAAGAATATTTGGATAGAAATAAGAAAAGCCTCAAATCCGCAAAGGATTTGAGGCTTTTACCTTATCTGATAATCAGATGATTCTATGATTCTTTATCCAACCTGGCTTCCTGGCTTAACCTTGCCAAGGAGAGAAGTTACGTTCAATGAGCCGTCGAAGTTGACTGCACTCAGAATCATACCCTGACTCTCGATGCCCATCATCTTGCGAGGAGCAAAGTTGGCTACGAACAATACGTCCTTGCCGATCAGCTGCTCTGGCTCGTAGTAGGCTGCGATACCTGAGCAGATGGTGCGCTCTACGCCAGAACCATCGTCGATGGTGAACTTCAGGAGTTTCTTAGACTTCTTTACCTTCTCGCAGTTCAGAATGTGACCTACGCGGATATCGAGTTTCTCGAAATCATCGAAACTAACCTCTGGCTTGATAGGAGCAGCCTGATAAGAAGCCTCCTCGTTGGCCTTCTTGGTGTCAGCGAGCTTCTGGAGCTGTCTTTCGATAACCTCATCCTCAATCTTCTCAAAGAGCAATTCAGGCTCACCGAGCTGGGTACCAGCCTTGAGCAAATCTGTGCTGCCGAGCTGAGTCCACTCGAAGTTAGGCATATTGATCATCTTGCGGAGCTTCTCTGAAGAGAATGGCAAGAATGGCTCGAAGGCGATAGCGAGGTTGGCAACCAACTGCAGGGAGATGTTCAGGATGGTCTCCACACGCTTAGGATCGGTCTTCCAAACCTTCCAAGGCTCACACTCTGTGATGTATCGGTTACCGATACGTGCCAGGTTCATAGCCTCTTTCTGAGCCTCGCGGAACTTGAATACGTTGAGATACTGCTCTACCTTCTCCTTCACGTCCTTGAACTCAGCGATAGCCTTCTCATCTACCTCCTGCAATTCACCACAGGCAGGAACAACGCCGCCCCAATACTTCTTGGTGAGCTGGAGGGCACGGTTTACGAAGTTACCATAAACGGCAACCAACTCAGAGTTGTTGCGCTCCTGGAAATCCTTCCAAGTAAAGTTGTTGTCCTTGGTCTCAGGCGCATTGGCTGTCAATACATAGCGCAATACATCCTGCTTGCCTGGCAAATCTACGAGATACTCGTGCAACCATACAGCCCAGTTGCGGGATGTTGAAATCTTATCATCCTCCAGGTTCAGGAACTCATTGGCTGGTACGTTGTCTGGCAAGATATAGTCGCCGTGAGCCTTCAGCATAGTAGGGAAGATGATGCAGTGGAACACGATATTGTCCTTACCGATGAAGTGAACAAGACGTGTTTCAGGATCCTGCCACCACTTCTGCCATGTTCCCCACTTTTCTGGATGAGCATCGCAGAGTTCTTTGGTATTTGAGATGTAACCGATAGGTGCATCGAACCAAACGTAGAGCACCTTTCCATCTGCACCCTCTACTGGAACAGGAATACCCCAATCCAAGTCGCGTGTCATCGCACGTGGCTGAAGATCCATATCCAACCAGCTCTTGCATTGGCCGTAAACATTGGTACGCCACTCTTTGTGGCCTTCCAGAATCCACTTCTTCAACCAATCCTGATACTTGTTCAATGGAAGATACCAGTTCTTGGTAGGCTTCTTTACGAGACCATGACCAGGGTTGTTCTTGTTGGTAGGGTTGATGAGCTCCTCAGGAGAGAGGGTAGCACCACATTTCTCGCATTGGTCGCCATAAGCACCCTCTGCACCACAGCGAGGACAAGTACCTACGATATTACGGTCGGTAAGGAATTCGCCTGTTACCTCGTCGCAGAACTGCTCCTCTACCTTTTCTTCCAATACGCCTTTGTCATAGAGTGTGCGGAAGAAGTCTGAAGCAAACTTATTGTGAGTAGGCGAAGTGGTACGGCTGTAAATATCAAAAGAGATACCGAAGTCCTCGAAACTCTTCTTGATGAGATTGTGATAGCGGTCAACCACCTCCTGTACGGTAATTCCCTCTTTCTTGGCACGGATAGTAACAGGTACACCATGCTCATCGCTACCGCCGATGAAGACAACATCCTGCTTCTTGAGACGGAGATAGCGAACATAGATATCGGCTGGCACGTATACACCTGCCAGGTGACCGATGTGCACACCACCGTTGGCATAAGGCAAAGCCGCAGTCACGGTAGTACGTTTAAAGTTCTTTTGTTCCATATTAGCTAATATATTTTTGTTATTTGGCTGCAAAATTACAAAAAATGTTGGAGATAAGAAAGAATTATCGTCGCTTTTTCTTACTTATATATATAATAAGGTGTAAAAAGCTGGGTTCTTTAGTGTTTTTATAGTAAGGATAGCGTAGGGCAGGATACAAAAAAAGGCCCTTCGCATCTCTGCAAGAGCCTCCCATCTTGTACATTTCCATCAGACTCCTCCCTGATAGGACTGTACCTAATTATTATCATTTACTTTTTCTACGAGCTTATTCGTTCTGACAACTTATGTTGTTGACCTTTTACAATCTAATTACCTTAGTATGTAGAAAACTTCCTCCTTATATATTTATATCTATAGAGAGATTTCTTACATTACGTTCATATAGGCGATAACGGCCAACTCTGCAAGAAGAATTACGAAACCAATCTTCTTTACTGCGTTTGTAATTTTAAAAATGCAATCCATAATCTTAATAGTTTTGTTGTTAATAATTAAACTAGCGTTGTGCTAACTTTCTTTTTACGGTTGCAAAGGTAATGCATTTTTTTATCCTATATGGGGTAATTTTTATTAGAATTAGTGATTTTCGTAAATTTAAAAGGTAATTAAAATCAATTATTACACCTTAGAGAATAGAAATTACCCCGTCTTGGACGATTTTACTATTCGTTTTTGTCTGTTTTTTGTGGTACTTTTGTCTTCATGGGGTAATATTTTCGTAATGACAAAAGAAAATAGCCATTCTAAAACAGGTTTGTAACTATTTTAAAATGGCTATTCTTCTCTTTTTTCTCCCTTTTTCCCTTATAAATCCAACTTTTTAGAGCGAATGATAGGAAAAAACGGATTTTTATCCTTTTACATATATCTTCTTTATGATTATAAATGTCCTCTTTCTGCCCAATCGCCTCTGTCGAGGGTTCTGTATCCCACGGCTTCTGCTATATGGTCAGGCTTAATCTGTTCACTTCCTGCCAAATCAGCAATGGTTCGTGCCACTTTCAGTATTCTGTTATAGGCTCTGGCTGACAAAGAAAGCTTCTCCATTGCCATTCGGAGCAGTTCGATACCTTGTTCGTCGGGTTCGGCAAACTGATGAATCATTCTTTCTGTCATCTGGGCGTTGCAATGGATGCCTTTATAATCTTTGAATCTTTCGGCCTGAACTTCTCTTGCCTTGATGACTCTTTCTCTGATCTTGGCACTCGGCTCACCTGGCGCTGCCTTCGATATGTCCTGGAAAGGAACGGGACTGATTTCGCATTGGATGTCGATGCGGTCGAGTAACGGACCCGAAATCTTGTTCATGTATCTTTGAATCTGGCCTGGCGTGCAGACACAGCGATGTGTCGGATCACCATAATATCCGCATGGACAAGGGTTCATACTTGCCACAAACATGAATGAACATGGATAATCTGTAGAATATTTTGCTCTGCTGATGTTGATGTGGCGGTCTTCCAATGGCTGGCGGAGTACTTCCAGAGTGGTTTTATTGAACTCCGGAAGTTCATCGCAGAACAGAACGCCATTATGGGCGAGCGATATTTCTCCCGGTTGTGGCGATGTTCCACCTCCTACCAGAGCCACTTGAGAGATGGTATGGTGAGGAGACCGGAACGGGCGTTGGGAAATGAGTGATACATTCTTGCCCAGTTTGCCTGCAATGGAGTGAATCTGTGTTGTTTCCAGACTCTCAGAGAGCGTGAGGGGAGGAAGAATGGACGGCAAACGTTTTGCCATCATCGACTTTCCGGAACCTGGAGGACCTACCATAATCAGGTTGTGTCCGCCAGCCGCAGCCACTTCGAGCGCTCTTTTCACGTTCTCCTGACCGCGAACATCGGCATAATCGTATTCACAATGTGTCTGGTTTTCGTAAAATTCCTTGCGGGTGTCAACGATTGTAGGAGAAGGATTGCTTCTGTCGCTCATGAATTGTATGACTTCGAAAAGCGTTTTCATGCCGTAAACCTCAAGATTGTTTACGACAGCCGCTTCCCGAGCGTTCTGTTCCGGTACAATCAGTCCCTTAAAGTGCTCTGCTCTGGCTCTGATGGCTATCGGCAGGGCACCTTTGATAGGCTGGAGCGTACCGTCAAGGCTCAGCTCGCCTACCATCATGTACTCTTTCAGATGATCTTCGGGAATGTTGTTGTTGGCGCCTAGAAGTCCGATTGCAAGCGGCAAGTCGAAACTGCTGCCCTCTTTCCTGAGGTCAGCTGGAGCCAGATTGATGGTGATGTCGGCTATCGGAAATTTGAAGCCGCTATACTGGAGAGCTGCTGAAATTCGGTTACGGCTCTCCTTGACCGCCTCGTCGCCTAAGCCTGTGAGGTGGTACATGACGCCTCTGTTGAGGCTTACTTCTACGGTTACAGTAGTTACTTCTAGTCCGTTAACTGCTGCACAATATGTCTTTACTAACATATAGGCGTGCTTTTTATGGGTTCTTGACTAGCTCGAAAGTATTTATTTTAGCAGTTGGTCGAGCTTATTGTAAAGCTCTTGCTTTTTCATGCCTCGGGCGATGATTTTACCATTTTGAAGTATGATGTTGTCAGGAAGGTTTCCCAATCCCAACTTCTTCAAGGTCTTGTCTTCCAGCATTTCGCCGTTGCAGATGATAGGGCATGCGATAGAGTCGCGCTTGATGTTGTTCTTGCATTCGCTCTTGCTGGCATCCAGACAGAAAGCCATCAGCTTAAGCTTGCCGTTCGATTTCTTCTGACGGCTCTTCAGTTCGCGCTGCATGTCCTGGCTGTCATAGTTATAGGTAGCCCAGGTGTAGAGTACGGCAACCGGAGCGCTGCTCATTTCTGTACTGGAAACGAGTTTTCCGTTGATATCGTATGCTGTAAATGAAGGCAGGGTTGCACCGGTGCCTACATTCTTCATGGTTTCTGCCAACTGCTTCATCTTAGCCAACTGTCCGTTTTTAGGCTGTTCCTTCTCTACGATATTGATGAGTGAGAGCGCCTTGCGGTAATCAGGTTGTGTAGAAGTGATGAAGTATTTTTTGATCAGATAGATGCTGCACACAGAACTCGGATGTTCTCTGACGAAGTCTTCAGCATGCTTTTTAGCCTCAGGTGGCGTATCTTTCAGGATGTTCTTGCGGAATTTTGTCATCAGTTCGTTATCCTTGGTTCCGCTTACCTCCATTTCCTTAAGGTGCGAAGCATCTGCCTTGATTTCTACTGATTTGCCCGATTTTGCGAAGATAGGCTGCTCAGAGAAATTAGGGAAAACAAGCATAATGGTAAAATCTTCCTTACATTCAGTTTCGAAAGTGAAACGGCCACCTTCTACCTTGATGGTGTCAACGCCTTCGAAGCCCCCGTCAGGACTGTATACATAAAACTCGCCTTGATTCATGTTGAGAAATTTGCCTTCAAACTTGAAATGCCCACTGCTAACACCACATGATGTTAAGACCAGCGTAATGAATAAAATGAAGATGTAAGCAAATTTTTTCATAAGGAAAAACTTTAAGGTGCCGCGAGCGGGACTCGAACCCGCACAGCCATTACTGGCCAAGGGATTTTAAGTCCCTCGTGTCTACCAATTCCACCATTGCGGCATGGTAAACGTTAAGAGTTGAGCGGAAAACGGGACTCGGACCCGCGACCCCAACCTTGGCAAGGTTGTGCTCTACCAACTGAGCTATTTCCGCGTTATGTGGGTGCAAAGGTAATGCTATTTCTTTAAATCTCCAAACGATTTACATTTTTTAAGACAAGAAATCTCAGTTTTTCTCTAATTTCCTACCGTAAGTGTACTTCCAATGCCTGAATAGCTGACATTGTAGCGCATGAGTGGTTCGCCCTTTGTGCCTCCTGTAATGACACCCGTGTCGAGGGAATAGGTTCGCTTACACTTGCTACACTTCACCTCTTGTCTGTCTCCATACCACTCCAAGGGATAGTTTCTTCCACCATATTGGTTGATGCAGTTGAGGCATTGGCGATCCCAGGCCCTGTATGGCAATTTGCCATCCACTCCGTCGTAGATGCTTCGTCCCAGGATGAATCCATTTTTTGTGGCGTCTTTTGGATTGTTGCCAGCTCCTAGATAGTTATAATTGGCGTAGTTCTCCTTGCTGGTGGTGAGCGTGTATTCGTCGGTATGGTTCTTGCCATCGTTCGGGGTGGAGTAGATGTGCCAGGCTCCATTCTTGTTTTCGGCGCTTACCATTGTGTAGCTTCCTGCATTGTTAAGGGCGGTCTCGATGCTAGTGCCTGGGTGCAGGTTGGTGCGGAAGATGAACTGGCAGGGATATTTGGTGCTGATGCTGTTTTCTGCATCGCATGAACAAAGTAAGAGCATAGCTATTCCAGCCATGCTCTTCACCTTATTATATATATATACCTTATTATATATGCTATTCTTCATGCAGAAACCTTTCTGTCTTTATTTCAGAAGATTCTTCTCGGCATTCTCCATGCGCTCGAAGTGGAACTCAGAGAGGGTCTGCTCCATCAGCGCCTGAATCTTGTCGTTGCAGAGATTGCCGATGCTGCCTTCGTGAGTATGATGAATATCCTTGTTTGGCTTGAATTCGCCAGCCTCGATTTCCAGTCCTACCTTCTTGTAAGCATCGCGGAATGGCATTCCGTTGGCTGCAAGCTGGTTAACTTCTTCTACTGAGAACATAGGGTCGTAGCGAGGATCGTCAAGAATATGCTCGTTCACCTCCATCTTGTTGATGATGTAGGCAGCCATCTGCAGACAGTCCTTCAACTCGTCGAAGGCAGGGAGGAACACTTCCTTGATAATCTGGAGATCGCGGAAATAGCCTACTGGCAGGTTGTTCATGATGAGCATTACCTGCTGTGGAAGACTCTGGAGCTTGTTGCTCTTGGCGCGAATCAACTCGAATACGTCTGGATTCTTCTTGTGTGGCATGATGCTCGAACCGGTGGTGCACTCCTTAGGCAATTTTACGAAACCGAAGTTCTGACAGTTGAACATACAGGCGTCGAAAGCCATCTTTGCCAAAGTTCCTGCCACGGTAGCCATGGCGAAAGCCACGTTGCGCTCCATCTTTCCTCTGCCCATTTGTGCATAAACCACATTATAGTCCATGCTGTCGAAACCGAGAAGTTCGGTGGTCATGGTGCGGTTCAATGGGAATGAACTTCCATAGCCGGCAGCGCTACCCAATGGGTTGCGGTTGGTCATGCGGTAAGCAGCCTGAAGGAAGAGCATGTCATCGGCAAGTCCTTCAGCATAAGCGCCAAACCAGAGACCGAATGATGAAGGCATAGCCACCTGCAGATGGGTGTAGCCCGGCATCAGCACGTCCTTATACTGGTTGCTCTTCTGAATCAGCTCGTCGAAGAGAATCTTCACGGCGTCCACAATCTCCTTCAACTCATGACGGGTGAAGAGTTTGAGGTCTACGAGAACCTGGTCGTTGCGTGATCTACCCGAATGAATCTTCTTGCCCATGTCGCCCAGTTTCTGGGTGAGCATCAGTTCTACCTGGGAATGAACGTCTTCCACGCCGTCTTCTATTACGAATTCGCCCTTGTCGGCGATGGCGTAGATGTTTTTCAGTTCGGCAAGGAGCTGGGTGAGTTCATCTTTCTCCAGGAGTCCGATGCTTTCGAGCATGGTGATGTGCGCCATACTGCCCAGCACGTCATACTTGGCGAGATAGAGGTCGAGTTCGCGGTCTCTTCCTACGGTGAATCTTTCAATTTCCTTGTTTACTTCAAAGTTCTTTTCCCAAAGTTTATGTGCCATAATTTCTTTATTTATTAATCCTGATAAGGAATCATCGCAAGCGCATCAGCAATTTTTTCGATGCCTTCCTGCAATGGCTTCTTCACCATACCCTTGATAAACATGTTAAGTTCTGCCTTGATGGTGAGTTTCATTTTGCATGAGAACTCGCCAGTAGGGAGCAGCTGAATCCAGAAGTTGAAAGGAACAGGGCTGTTTTCTGTTTCAAACTTGATGGTCTTAGGCTCCTCGCGGTCGATGATGCGCATCTTGATTTCACCCACCATAGGTGCTGTGATAGAGATGCTGTCGCTATCAAACTTGAGGTCCTTCAGCTTTTCCATTTCCTTTCTCTTGTCCTCAGGAATCTGGTCTTTCACCTGCTCGAAGCGGTCTTTGAGCATCTGCAGGTTATTCAGATCGCTCAATGTACGGTAAACAGATTCCTGCTTGTGAGGAATCTGTTTGATATTACTTTCGAATGTACTTGTACTCATTATTGATGGGTCAGCTTGATTACTTCTTCCAGTTAGCTGGGTCCTTGCGCCACTCGTGGAGCAGCTCTACGTCTTCCTGCTTGATATAGCCAGTCTCCAGAGCCTCTGCCACTACGTGCTCATAGTCGGTCAAAGTAACCAGCTTTACGTTAGCATCAGCAAAAGCCTTCTCGGCGATAGGGAAACCATAGGTGTAGCTAGCTACCATGCCCACAATCTCGTTGCCGTTCTTGCGGAGAGCTTCTACTGCCTTGAGAGAGCTGCCGCCGGTAGAAATCAAGTCTTCTACTACCACAACCTTAGCCTTAGGGTCGAGCTGACCTTCGATGAGGTTCTGCATACCGTGATCCTTTGGTTTAGAACGAACGTATACGAAAGGCATGTTCAGTTCGTCAGCAACCAAAGCACCCTGCGCGATGGCACCAGTAGCTACTCCGGCTACAGCATCAGCCTCTGGGAACTGCTCCAGGATAGCGTGAACGAGCTCAAGCTTTACATAATTGCGGAGTTCTGGGAATGAGAGAGTCTTGCGGTTATCGCAATAGAATGGTGACTTCCAGCCAGAAGCCCATGTGAATGGATCATTAGGCTGCAACTTGATAGCCTTTACTTTCAATAACTTAGATGCGAATTCTTTCTTCAGTTTGTCCATAATCTTTAAAGGATTAAATTATTATTAATTATTTTGCAAAGGTACAATGATTTTTGCACACGGCGGCTATATTTAGGGTTAAAATGTTTTAACTCTCGGCAAAAAGGGCCTTTAGTCGTGTGCGAAACCTACAGTCAGCACGCTTATCTTCATCTTTCCGGCTGCTTTTATCAGGGTTTCCGCACAGGAGATGATGGTGGCTCCGGTGGTGCATACGTCGTCGATGATGAGGATATGTTTGCCCTCAAGTTGCGCGATGGGGTGCTCGCCCTGCCCGTCATGATAGGTTGCTGCGGCTTCAAAAACCTGGCTCACGTTTTCCAGTCTTTCCTGCCGGTTCTTGTGGGTTTGGCTTTCGCTAAACTTTTTTCTTCTTACGGCATCCTTGATGATGGGCAGATGGGTGAGTTGCCGGATGCCTTTGGCGATGAGAAGGCTCTGGTTATAGCCGCGTTCTTTTTCTCGTTTTCGGGTGAGCGGGATGGGGATGATGGCGTCTATTCCGTCGAAGAACTGAATGCCTAACCCCTTCTTTGCCAGCATTCTGCCCAGATAGATTCCCATTTCAGGATGATGCATGTATTTCAGCTGGTAGACGGCTCTAGCCGATGTGGCATGGCTGATGTGATGGAAGAGAGCGCAGCAGCGTTCGATGGGAATCAGATGCCAGAAGAGTTTTGCCATCTCGTTGTCGTAGGGCTGTTTCCAGGTATCGGTTCCCGGCATGCGGAACAGACATTTTATGCATATCATCTCCTCCCCGCCAGCGAGCACATTTCCGCAGATGGCGCAGGTTCGGGGGAAGAATAAATCTAATATGTCTCTTAACAGGCTGGTACGCATGGCTTTACTCTTAATTTTGAGCTTTGGATATTGAACTTGATGCTTTGTTTTAGAATTCCTCTTCGAAATCGATGTCTCCCAGATTTTCTTCCTTCATCCGGTCGATGCATTTGTGGATAACCTCCATGCTGTATCCTCTTCCCAGGGCAAAGCGGATGAGTTTCATCGAGCGTTCATAGTCGTTCTTTGCCTTGATGGTTTTATATTTGTTTTTCATCAGGGGCAGGAGGGTTTCCATATACAGGTCGTCTTCAATCTCTTCGAAGATAGGGTCGGAGATGTCCTTCGGAATATGTTTCATCCACAGCGCCTGTTCCACCTTCCGGCGTCCCCACTTGTTGTATTTTATCTTGTCGTTGATAAAGAAGCGTGCGAAACGTTCGTCGTCGATGAATTTCTTTTCGGTCAGGAAATCCATGTTTCTGGCGATGGCATCTTCGGGCAGTTCCCACTTCTTCATCTTGTCGATCATCTCTTGCGAGCAATGTTCGGCTTGGGTGCAGAGGGTGGTGAGCTTCAGGAGCGCCTGCTGCTCGGTCATCGGCTTTTTATATTTTGAACTTTGAGATTTGAACATGATGATTTTACTTTGAACTTTGAGATTTGAACATTGAACTTTATGATTTGCCGGCTCGCATCATTCTCTGTTTTCCGAAGGCATCTTCCTTTGTATCAATAGCTTTAAAACCCAATCCTTCCAGCATTTCCCTTGTTTCTTTTTCGTAGATAGGATTGATTTCGAAGTATAATGCACCTCCGGATTTGAGGGCAGAAGAGGCATATTCGGCGATGGCTCTGTAGAACTTCAGAGGCTCTTCATCGGGCACGAAGAGGGCGATTTCGGGTTCGTGTTCCAACACATTCTTCTCCATATCCGCTTTCTCCTTTTCGCAGATATACGGGGGATTGCTCACGATGATGTTCCATCTTCCGGCATCCGATGTTTCCGCCAACTTCAGGGCATCCTGATATTCTATTTTTACGTTACCGGCATCCAGTAGCGTAACATTTCCCTGTGCTATCTTCAAGGCATCTTCCGAAATATCCCAACCCGTAACCTCCGATCCGCCGATGTCCAGTCCCAGCGTAATGGCGATGCAGCCCGAACCCGTACAGATGTCCAGGATGCGGATGGTGTTTTCTTCCTTCTCTCCTTCCGTAATTCCTTTGTTTTCAGTCGCATCTTTTTCTATCCACTCGCAGAGTTCTGCCGTTTCGGGTCTCGGAATCAGCACGCCCGGCTCTACATGGAAGGTTCTTCCTGCAAAGTCAGCTTCGCCCAGAACATACTGTACAGGTTCGCCTTTTTGCAATCTTCTGATAATTTCTTCCAGTTTTCTTTCTTCATCTGCAGATAATTCATTAACTTTGCCGCAGATTATGTCGGTCAGCGTCATTCCGTACTTCACATCGAGCACGGTGCGGACGATAGCCTGTGCTTCGCCCGCCTCATATAGAGGGGTAATGGATTGCCAAAGTTGTTGATACGTTTTCATCTCTAAATCGTATATTATGATTTGATTTGAGAGCAAAGGTACGACATTTTATCGAAAAGTAAGTAAAAAACGAAGAAAAGTTTTAGATATGGAACAAAATAATGTTTCTTTTCAGAATGTGAAGACGGGCGAACCGTTGTCGCAAAAGGAAATAGACGAAATGTTTATGCGCCGCTGCCTGCAGTTGGCGAAAAACGGAAGAGAGAATGCCAAACCCAATCCGATGGTGGGAGCCGTTATCGTGAGTGGGGATGGCAGAATCATCGGCGAAGGCTATCATGTAAGATGCGGAGAAGGGCATGCTGAAGTCAACGCCTTTGCATCTGTTAAGCCCGAGGATGAGCATCTGTTAAGCCAAGCTACCATCTATGTGAGTCTCGAACCCTGCTCTCATTACGGCAAGACGCCGCCTTGCGCCGATTTGATAGTAAGAAAAGGAGTAAAGCGATGCGTCTGCGGCTGCGTAGATCCCTTTGCCAAGGTTCAGGGCCGCGGTATCCGCAAGATTCGCGAGGCAGGCATCGAAGTAACAGTAGGCGTTCTGGAGGCGGAATGTCTCGAACTCAACAAGCGCTTCATCACCTTCAACACCCATCAGCGTCCTTACATCATCCTGAAATGGGCGCAGACCGCGAATGGCTTTCTTGACAACGGGGGTAGGGGTATGGCTATTTCCTCGCCTTTCACCAAGATGCTCTCCCACAAGTTGCGTGCTGAGAACGATGCCATCCTCATAGGCCGCGTAACCGATGAGCGCGACCACAGTCAGCTCAACGTTAGAGATTGGAGCGGCAAGGACCCGATGCGCCTGGTCATCGACCGCCATCATCCTTGTTTCGAAGGTCTGGATTTCTCACGGGGCAAGACGGAAGTGTTGCAGCAAATCATGCAGTACTTATATAATAATAAGGTGCAGTCGCTGATAGTAGAGGGAGGCGCCATCACCCATCAGGCATTCCTCGATGCTGGACTTTGGGATGAAATCAGGGTAGAAACGTTGTTGTCCACATCTGTGGAAAACTCCGTAACTTCTGGAACGCCAGCGCCTATGCTTCCTCATAACGTCCGGTTAATCAGCCACGAGGCGTATGATGGAAATGTTATCAATACCTACGAGCGGATGTAATCTTCTCATAGATTTGCTTTTCCCTTCGGCCAGCGATTTTCAATTCACAGATGACACAGATTTAGTGGCGTATGCCCAATTCAACATTCAACATTCAACACTTAACATTCAAGAAAATGAGTAACAGATTTACATCGCGTCTGAGCGATGATGACGATTTCAAGCGAGACGAACTGATACGTAAGATAGAGCATTCGGTAGAGCAGATGACGCTCTCAGAACTGGAAGCCCTGTCCTACGATATGTTTACCAAGGGTTATATGGAGGATTATTAGATTCCTATTTTAACATAAATAGCTTCGAAGACTGATGCAAGTACTTACGAAAGCCGATAAATAATGAGGTTTCTGTCCAACAATTAGACGGTGGTGTCTAATTGTTGGACAGTTTGTTTAATGAGAGTTTTTATTTAATGGTTTGATTATCAGGAGAAATGCTGTTTTGGCACGGCTCTTGTCCTTATCATGCCAAAATGAAGAAAATTATGAAAAGAATAGGAATATTGATAGGATGGTTGGTCTGGACGGCTGGCGTCTCGGCACAGAGCTGGAGCCTTGACGACTGCATGAAATACGCCGTGGAGCACGCCACGGAGGTGAAGCGGGAGGTGGTAAACGCCCGCCAGCGCAAGCAGGATTACCAGCATGCTGTGGCAGGATTCCTGCCTACCGTTACGGGTGGCGTGCAGGGACAGTACGCCTGGGGACGAAACATCGACCCGGAAACCAATACTTATAATAATGTAACGACATTCAACAACTATTATCAGCTTTATGCCGAACTGAATGTCTTCGATGGTTTCGCCACCATCAACGCCTTGAAGCAGGCTAAACTGAGCCGGGATTATTCAGCCACGGCGATGCAGAAGATTCAGGACGACCGTGCCATCGACGTGATGCAGAAATATGTGGATGCTGCCTATGCTGAGGCAAGCATTCGGATAGCAAGCGAGAAACTGAACGAAAGCAAGCGGATGCTGGCTAAGATGAAGCGACTGTATGAACTGGGCGAAAAAGGGCGCCCGGATGTGGTGCAGATGGAATCGCAGGTGGCAGAAGATGAATACAATCTTACGCATCAGGAGAATGTGGCAAAACAGAGTCTGCTCGCCTTGAAATCTGCGATGAATTTTCCGGTGGATGAAGAACTGAAAATCCAGATAGCTGAAGAGCGGAATCTGAAGCTAAAGGCAGAAAATAAAGAGGTTTCAGAATCTGGAGTAAACTACGAAGCCATTTACCAGGACTTTCAGCATATCTCTCCCGATTTGAAGTCGGCAGAATACGAAGTGGAGCGGGCACGGTATGATTACAAGATTGCAAAAGGCAGATTGCTGCCATCACTCTCTCTCGGTGGCGGCATTTCTACCAACTATTATAAGAATCTCTCTCAGAAAGGGCAATACGATGGGTTTGCTTCGCAGTTTCACAACAACCAGGGCGAATACCTCGCGTTGACCCTTTCCATACCTATTTATAATAGCGACCGCTGGCACAGCGTAAAGAAGGCGCACAACGACTGGCAACTGGCGCAAGTGAACCTGGAGGAAACCCGTCGCAAGCTTCACGACCAGATAGCCCAGGCGGTAATGGATGCAGAGGGTTACGCCAAGGAGTTGCATCAGATGCAGAAGAAGGTGGCCTCCGATTCGCTCGCCTATCACATGTCGAGCCGGAAGTTTGAAGAAGGAATGCTTTCCACCTTCGATCTTCATACCGCAGCCCAGACGCTTCTGGAAAGCAGAATCAAGGAACTCCAGATGCAGATGCTGCTCATCATCAAACAGAGGTTAGTAGGTTATTATCAGGGAGAAAATTTAATAAGATAAATTATGGATATAAAGATAGAAAAGAAAAAATATCTCGTGCCTCGCAAGTACTGGGCATGGATTGGCGGAGGAGCGGTTTTGATCGCAGTCCTCATTTGGTTGGGATTGAGCAATTTCTCTTCCACTCTGAAGGTGGATAGGAAGGGATTGAGCATCGGAACCGTAGAGAAGGCGCAGTTCAACGATTATGTTTCGGTGGATGGACAGGTGGTTCCTATCTCCGTGGTGCAGATCAGTTCCGAGGAAGGCGGTATCGTTCTGGAGAAAGTGGTGGATGAAGGCGCCCACGTGAACAAGGGCGATGTGATCGTGAAACTGAGCAATTCGAATCTCGACCTGGAGATTCTGAATGCCGAAAGCGAACTTGCCGAAAAGCAGGACATGCTTCGCAACACCCAGATTTCGATGGAGCAGGACCGCCTGAACAATAGCAACGAGGAACTGTCGCTTTCGCAGGATGTCATTACCAAGCGCCGTTCCTATCAGCATCAGGAGGCGTTGCACAAGGAAGAACTCAATTCGCGCGAGGAGTATCTCAAGGCAAAGGAAGATTACGACCTTGCTGTCAAGAAGCATGCGCTCATCAGCAAGCGATTGAAGAAGGATGCACAGCTCCGCCGTTCGCAGATGGATCAGATGGGCGATAATCTGGAAGCCATGCAGAAGAATGTGCAGCTGGTTCGCCAGCGCAAGGAGAAGCTGAACATCCGCAGCACCATTTCGGGCGAAATCGGCTTGCTCGATGTGGAGTTAGGACAGAGCATCCAGGCTGGACAGAAGATAGGAGTCATCAACGACCTCAGCGATTTCAAGGTGCAGGCGCAGGTGGATGAGCATTACATCGACCGGGTAAAACCGGGACTTACTGCCACTTTCGACCAGAACGGCAAGCATTATCTCCTGCAGGTTCGCAAGGTTTATCCCGAGGTAAGAGACGGCAGGTTCCGTATCGACTTCATCTTCAAAGGTGTTCGCCCAGGCAACATCCGAACCGGTCAGACTTATTATATAGATTTGCAGCTCGGTCAGTCTAAGCAGGCAATAATTATCCCTAAAGGCACGTTTTATAGTGTAACGGGCGGTCAATGGATCTTTGTATTAGACAAGAGTGGCAAGAAGGCTTATCGCCGCAAGATCACCATCGGTCGCCAGAATCCTCAGTATTATGAGGTAATTGAGGGCTTGGAGCCGGGCGAACAAGTCATCGTTAGTGGCTATGAAGCCTATAAGGATAATGAAATTCTAATATTAAATTAGAAATGAGAAATTAGAAATGTGAAATTGGGGCATACGCCCTTATATACAATATACGATGAAACATATTATTAACGCATTCAAGAATCTGCCTCGGAGGGGCCAGCATAATTTCGTGAAGATCTTGTGTCTGGCGCTCGGATTGGCAATCAGTTCGGTAATTATTGCCGAGATTTATTTCGAGCAGACTTACGATACGTACTTTCCAGGATGGGAAAGGACGTATCTGATTTCGGAAGTGGGTACTAACCATGGCGAAACCATGGAGTTTACCAATACTTCAGGAGCCACCGCCCAAGGTGTAAAGCAATATGCGCCTATGGTGGAAGCTGCTACCAGTACTCACTATTTTTATGATGATGCCCAATGCAAGATGGAAGACCAGAACATCATTTCTGCCAATATCAGGATGGCAGACAGTTGTTTCTTTGATGTCTTTCCACAGAAGATATTGATAGGCAAGGCTAAACAGATTCTATCCCAACCCTTATCCTGTCTCATCGATTCAGAAACGGCAGCAAAGATTGGCGGTAATGTTGTAGGTAAGCATTTCACGCTTTCTAATTATCCGGGAACCACTTTTACCATCTATGGTATTTTCGAAGCGTTTCCCTGGGGTTCTTCCTTTCATGGTACGCAGATGATTCTGTCGAGGTGTAGTGTGCCATACGTATATTCCTACGATGGCAGAGGCCAATGGGTGGGAAATGATTCCTATAGGTCCTACATCCGGTTGGCAAAGGGGCATGAGGCAAAAGAACTCAAGCCTTACGTGAATAAGATGCGAGAGGATCATTTCCCTTTGAAGGAGATGAAGAATATGGGAATAGAACTGAACTATGATTTCACGGTATTGAGCGATGTTTACACCCAAAATCCTTATATCAAGAAGATGGGATGGATTATGGGAATTATCGCTTTTGTCCTCCTCTTCACTTCTGTGATGAACTATCTGCTTATCATCGTGGGAAATCTCGTGGGTCGTTCTCGCGAAATGGCTGTCCGTAAGTGCTATGGTGCCGAATCGAAGAACATTCATGCCATCATTTTCTCTGAGGCTTTGGTGCATGTGGGGCTGTCGGTTGTTCTTGCTGCAGGTCTTGTATTCCTTTGCAAGGGAACCATCGAAAACTTCCTCTCTGCTCCGGTAAGCACGTTGGTACTTAATCGTGGCAGTTGGATATTGGTGGCTATCTGTATTCTGGTACTGCTGGTTGGCGGCTTGTTGCCTGGTTGGCTTTACAACAAGATTCCTGTAGCCATCGCTTTCCGTGGCTATAATGAGAATCGCAACCGATGGAAACTTGGTTTGCTGGGCATCCAGTTCGTTATCTCTGGTTTGCTGTTCAGTTTGCTTTACATCGTGAATGGTCAATACCAGCTGATGTTGGGGCTCAATCCTGGGTATGATTACGATCATGTAGCGATTGTTTCGATAGATGCCAGCAATAGAGACCAGCGCAACCAATGTCTGGCAGAAATCAGACGGATGCCGAATGTCAAGGATTGCAGTTCGACTTTTAATGTTCCGCTCGATGGGTATGATCGTAGTGGAAATATGGTTGGAGTACCTGGCGACGAGAAGAATACCTTTAATATCATGGAGATGTCGGGAGTGGACGACAATTTCTTCAAGATGATGAATATTCCTATCGTTCAGGGTTCTTTCTTTACGGAAAGAAATGACAGTTGCCGACAGGTAATTATTGATGAACGAGGTGCTGAGAAACTCATCAAAACGTGGCATTGGAAGGATGGCGTAGTTGGCAAGCAAATTACCTGTACGGGACATGATAATAATATCTTTACCATTTGTGGCGTGTGCAGGAATATTCGCTGGGGTGCTGTGGAAACCGGGGGTGATGGTATGAATGAATTTCCAGATTTGTATTTCTATTCAGCCAAGACGGCTTACTACATGTTGGTTAAGTTTAATGAACTGAAGGATGAATCGTTGTCGGAGTTGCAATCGAAGGTGCAGGCGATGTATCCGAACAATAAGGTCATCGTGAAAAGTTATGTTTCTGAATTGGCTAACCAGTATGCTTCCCAGCTTAATTTCCGCAACGGAATCCTGGTAGCCGGCATCGTAACGATGATTATCGCCCTCTTCGGATTGGTGGGTTATACGAGTGATGAGGTGAATCGCCGCCGCAAGGAGATTGCAATCAGAAAGGTGAATGGGGCGAAGGTGAAGGATATTCTTCGCATCTTCCTGAAGGACATCATGAAGATTGCCTTGCCTTGCATCATCGTAGGAGATTTGGGGGCTTGGCTGATAGCCAGACAATGGCTCATGTCGTTCAGCGAGAAGATTACGATGACGCCTTTGTTGTTTATCGGCGTTACCATCATCTTGCTCGTCATCATCGGGCTTTCCGTCGTCATCAACTGCTACAAGGTGGCGAATAGTAATCCGGTGAAATATCTCAAGGATGAATAAGTCTCCCACAGATTTTCACAGATGACACAGATTTAAGGGCGTATGCCCAAATTAAACATTAAACATTAGAAGAAATGATAAAAGTAGAGAATCTTTGCAAGTCTTTCCGCACAGAAGATGTGGAGACGATTGCTTTAAATAACGTATCTTTCACAGTAGAAGACGGCGAGTTTGTCGCCATTATGGGACCATCAGGTTGTGGCAAATCCACCTTGCTCAACATCCTCGGTTTGCTCGACAACCCAACTTCGGGAAAATATTTCCTGGGTAATCATGAGGTGGCAAAACTGAAGGAAAAGGAGCGTACGGATGTGAGAAAGGGAGAAATCGGATTTGTGTTCCAGAGCTTCAACCTGATAGATGAATTGAATGTAGAGGAGAACATCGAGCTTCCTCTTACCTACCTCAACATTCCGAAGGCAGAGCGCAAGGCAAAGGTGCAGGCGATTATGAAGCGAATGGCCATCAGCCATCGTGCCAAGCACTTCCCTCACCAGCTTTCTGGTGGTCAGCAGCAGCGAGTAGCTATCGCCCGTGCCGTGGTCTTTGGTCCGAAGCTCATCCTAGCCGATGAGCCTACGGGTAACCTCGATTCCAAGAATGGAGCCGAGGTGATGCATCTGCTTACCGAGCTGAACCACGAGGGCACCACCATCGTCATGGTAACGCATAATGAGCATGATGCCAAGATAGCCCATCGCACCATCCGCCTGTTTGATGGACAGATTGTGGAGGCGGAGGGCAATCAGTAATTATTTGACTAAGTTTAATATGGCTTTTATAAAATCGTGTGATAAGCCAATAATTTCCAGGATGTCATTTTCGGAAATTTCGTAGGCGCAGTTGTAATCGGCTTTTTGCCTTAATTGGAACATACGGGCGAGGAAACTGCCATAAGAGATATCTACGATACCAGTCTTTACGAAGTGTAAACTGAATTGGGTGTTAATGCCAGCATGAGTGTGGGCATTAACACCTTTTGCTATGAATAGAGCTTGTACGGCATGGAAGCAGGCATAATAATAGCGATTGGCTGCTAAATCCCAATGCTTTAGTTCAACCATTTCATCTGCTTGAGTTAAAAAGCGCTTGGCTTTTTCTACTTGCAGACTGATTAATGTGTCTTTGTTTACTTGATCCATAACTTTTATATTAAACTAATGCCGTCTCGATTTACATTCTCGTAAAAAGGGGTGAAGTTATACGATTCCCATTCTTTCTTTGTGTAAAGAATGGGATTGATTTCTGTGCCGAGGTCGCAACCTAACAAGACAAACGGGTAACTTACTCTGTCATAGTCCGTTTGTTCCAGTTTGTCTTTGTCTAAAAGGATAAGAATGTCCCAGTCTGAATCGTTGCGAGCATCACCTCTCGCTCTTGATCCATACAATATAGCCTTGCTTCCTGAAGGAATAGCAGATTTAGCTATATCTTTTATCTTTAATATGGTCTTATCGTCGGTTGACATAAGCTTAATCTTTTATAATGGCAAAGATATGGTAAAAAAGCGAAAGTGCCAAACTTTCCTCCCCAAAATTATACTTTTTTATGGGATGATGATGCGGAAGGTGGTGATTCCCTGCGCCTTGTCCTGATGGAGCGAGAGGCTGCCGCCGCTTACTCGCATGATTTGGCGGGAGAGGGAGAGACCGATTCCGCTTCCTTCCGGCTTCGTGGTGAAGAACGGGATGAAAATGTGGGAGGCTACATCTTCGGCGATGAGACCGGCGTTGTTGCTCACGTCGATGATGATGGATTCCTGGGCGTTGGCATAGGCTTTGAGACGGATAAATGCCTTCTTGTTTGCCACGGATTGCAAATCTGCGGAGCGGCATTCCTGCTTGTTTTCTCTTTCCTTTTCCCTGAAAGCTTCTACGGCATTCTTCAGAAGATTCGTTACCACGTGAGAGAGGAGGCTCTCATCGGCGTAAACCAGCAAATCCTTGGGAGAAACTTCTATCTCTACTTCGTGGTTGCAGAGCAACGCCATTCTTTCCAGGAATGGTTCCACATAGAAAAGAGCAGGCTGAGGCTGGGGAACATGGGTGAAACGGCGATAGTTGTTGACGAAAGCCAACAGTTCGGTTCCTGTTTTGTGGATGGTTTCCAAGCCTTGCTTCAGGTCTTTATCCTCTGTAACCCGGGTAAGCAGAGTCTCGCTCAGCGAAGTAACCGGCGTGATGGTATTCATGATTTCATGGGTCAGCACACGAATCAGCTTGATCCAAGAATCCACCTCCTGATTGCTCAGTTCGTGGCTCACGTCGCTCAGGGCGATGATGCGCACGTGCTTGTCTTTCAGCATGGCTTGCGTCTCATGCTTTGCCAGGTGTTCATCCTTTAGCTTTCCTTTTACCTGGTTCATGTGGGTAAGCACATCCGTATCGAGCAACCGGAGGGCAGCCTGGTTGTGCTGCAGGATGTTGTCGTGGCTATCCACCACCAGGATTCCCGTATCCACCGCATTCAGAATCTGTTCGTAATATTTCTCCCGATCCATCTGCTCCTCTCTCGTATGCTGCAGGAAGAGCTTGATTCGGTTGAGGGATTGATGCAGAATCTTATCCTCCTTAAACCTCTTCTCCGTAGGAAAACTGAAGGAGAAATCCCCATTATCTATCGCATCAAAAAGAAAGGTTACCTTCTTGATGTTTCGGCGATAGTGGCGGTAGAGGCGAATGTAACCCACTACAGCCACGAGCAAAAGCACGATAATTATAATTAGTTTATAATCCATATCGCTTAATTTTATTATAAAGCGTCTGGCGGGAAATGCCCAGTCTTGCGGCTACTACCGACAGATTTCCTTCACATTCCCTGATGGTTTTCTCTATCATTCGGCTTTCCATCTCGTCGAGCGTCTGAACCTCTTCCAGGGGCTTCTCTTTTCTCTGCTGGTTTCCGCCGTCAATATCTTCGGCAGAAATCATTCCGCCATCAGACAGAATCACGGCTTTCTCGATGGCGTGCTGAAGTTCACGGATGTTTCCGTACCATGGCAAACTGGTAAGTTTTTTCTCAGCCTCTTCCGAAAAACGGAGATTCACCTTATTATATAAATCGCCATATTGATGGAGGAATCTTTCTGCCAGCGGAACGATGTCTGATTTTCTCTGTCTCAGGGCAGGCAATTCCAGATGGATGGTGTTGATGCGATAGAGCAGATCCTCTCTGAATTCGCCATCGTTTACCATCTGCTGCAGGTTGCGGTTGGTGGCGCAAACCAGTCGTACGTTGATGGAAATCTGCTTACTTCCGCCCACTCTTACGATGCTTCTGCGTTGCAGGGCGGTAAGGAGTTTTGCCTGAAGTCCGTAGGATAGGTTTCCTATCTCATCCAGGAAGATGGTGCTGCCGTCGGCAAGCTCAAACTTGCCCGGTTTATCCACCTTGGCATCAGTAAAAGCACCCTTCACATGACCGAAGAGTTCGCTCTCGAAAAGGGTTTCCGTAATGGCTCCCATATCCACAGGCAGCATTTTCTTTCCACATCTTGTGGATAAACGATGTATCTCGTTGGCTAACACCTCTTTACCCGTTCCGTTTTCGCCCGTAATGAGGATGTTTGCATCGGTTGCTGCAACTTTTTCCACAATACTTCTCAAATTGTTCATAACTTCGCTATCTCCCCAATACATAGCGCTTTGCGCATCTTTTCCACCAGGTTTTCCACCATTCCTGTTAATAATGTTATCCACAGCCCTGTTCTTATCCCTAGCCTCTACCAGCGTGCGGATCATCTTCTCGTTTTCAAAAGGCTTCACGATGAAGTCGGCGGCACCTTCCTTGATGCCTGTTACGGCAAGTTGGATGTCGGCGTAGGCGGTAAAGAGCACCACTTCGGTTTTCGGGCTGAGGCTCTTGATTTCCCTGAGCCAGTACAGTCCCTCGTTTCCCGAATTGATTCCGCTGGAGAAGTTCATGTCGAGGAGCACCACGTCGGGGTGCTCCTCTCTCAGTTTGGCTGGGATGGAGTTAGGGTTGGCGATGGTGATGATGCCATCGAATATGGGTTCCAGCAGCATCCTTACCGTAGTAAGAATGTTGCGGTTGTCATCAACAATCAATATCGTTCCTTGTTTCTTAATCATGGTGCAAAGTTACGAAATATCATAGAAAAGTAGTAATGTTTGTCTAATAATTAGACGAAAAAATGCCGATAATGATGCCAAAAGCTGCTTTTCCGGCAGCTTTTGGCATCCTTATCGGCACTTGTTTATTCAAAATTCTGATTCCTGATGAGGAATTGCTTATCCTAAAAGGGGAATTACTTATCCTAAAAGGGGAATTACTTATCCTAAAAGGGGAGTTACAGCTCTATCGGAACCACTATCTTTATGCTGAAGTTGCGGCCCATATTGTAAACGCCTCTTCTGCCTGTAACCTGGTTTACGTCAAGATACTTCAGACGGCTCAGGTGGTTCTGGTAAGCATGGTTGGTAAGGTTCTCGCCCGAAAGATAGAGCGAGAGAAGGCGCTTGCCATGGAGCTTCACGTCGGTACCGGCATACATATTTAATAAGGTGTACGATGGCGTAGCGGTCTCCGTATCGTTGGCTGCGAAATAATGGTTCTGGCGAAGATTGCAATCCATCTGCAGCTTGACGAAGAGATGGTCGAAAGTCCTGCCGTTGCAGACAAACTCATATCTTACATCCGAAATCCAGCGAGGGGCTGGGGTGAATGGCAGATACTTTGATTCGGATGGCTGATGCAACTGAACCGAGTTGACATACGAGAAGGTGTTGCCGATATGCAGATGCTCTACAGGGTGGATGTCGATGCTCGCCTCACCACCCAGAATGCGGGCGTCGCCCGATGTAAACTGATAGGCAGGTGTGTCGTCGATGAGGACTGGCTGATTGTTCTCATCTGCCAACTTCTCGCTATAGATGTAATGGTTGATGCGATTGGCAAACAGCGAGAGCTCTGCCGAAATGATAGGCGAAGAATAATCCAGACCAAGGTCGAATTGCCAGCTGTTTTCCGGCTTCAGACTGGTATTTCCCAATTCGTATCGCTGGGTTCCCTCGTGCACACCATTCGATGATAATTCGCTGATGTTTGGAGCACGGAATCCTCTTGCCAGGTTCAGCTTCAGATTGAAATCGGGCAGGATTTCATAAGCCAATCCGATGCTTCCGGTTACTCCTTCAAAGCTGCGCTTAAAGGCCTGGAAACGGAAAGAATCATTCGATTCAGCATCATCCTCTTCTCTCAAAGCCTCGCTGTGCAGATGGCGATGATCGTATCTGATGCCGCCGCTCAGGTTCAGTTTGCCTGTCTCCTTGCTCACCGTGGCAAATACACCATAATCGAAGAGATGATAGGCTGGAATCAAAAATTCAGAACCTTTATTAATCGACTGCTGCCACATGCCGTTGATGCCCGTAGAGAACTTCCATCCATTCATTTCCGGCGAGAGATAATGCAGGTCGTAATTCATGGTATGGAGCATGAAATCGAGTCCGCATTCCTTCGGATTCTCTTCCTCCTCAAACTCCTGACGGCGGTTCTGCTGATAACCCAGGAGGAACTTCAGATTGCCGTCGCCCAGGAACCAGGAATTATCAAGTACAGCCTTGTAATGATGAATCTGCTGATAAGGCATCGGCTTGCCGTAACTCTTGGCATCGTAGCCTTCCGGAATTTCCAGTTCGCCCGTTTTCTCATCTCTTTCTCCCTCTACGATGCCCGGAGTGAGATGATAATAATCGAGTGTGAGATGCGAATGCCCCTGGCGGTAGTTCCAGCCTAGAAGCTGCGAGAATGCCTGCTCTCTGAGTGATGAACCGAATACATAACCATCGTATTTATTCTTGTAGGCATGCGCCATCTTTCCGCTGTAGCGGGTGTCCCAGACGAATCCGCCCTGGTTGCCGGCAAAGTTGAGCGAATAATCAAAAAGTCCGTTGTTGGTTTGATAACCCGTTGAGAAATTTGCTCTCATGTCGCCCTTGGCAAGGGTAGGAGCGGAGTGGAAGATGAGGACGCCTGCCATCGCATCCGATCCATACATGAGACTTGCCGGACCTTTCAGAATCTCTACGGAATGAACCGAAGCGGGGTCGATTTCTATTCCGTGTTCATCGCCCCATTGCTGTCCTTCCTGTCTGATTCCATCATTTACCACTACCACGCGGTTATAGCCCAGACCACGGATCACGGGCTTTGAAATTCCGCTTCCCGTGGTAATCTGCGAAACGCCTGGCTGGTGGGCGATGGCGTCGATGATGTTGGTAGAAGGTTGCATTTCGAGCTGGCGGGCAGAAACGAAGGAGATGGGTGCGGGCGATTGCTTCAGTTTCTGGCTGCCCGTCAATCCTGTTACCACCACTTCGTTCAGTTTCACGCTCGATTCCGTCAGCGGCTGGTGTCTGGTAGAATCGTTTGCTTCTTCTTCATGAATGTTTGCTTCTTCTTCATGAATGTTTGCGTCCTTCTTATCATGATTTGCTCTGTTTATAGCCATAGCTGGGGCTGTTGCCGATGAGCACAGACTCATCAGCAATATTGATTTCAATATTGTTCTCATTATGTTATTTATTACCTTATTATGTTAATTTTCAATTATTTATAAAAAACTGATAATAAGGTGGAGCACGGGTAGATTTTACCCCCTTCGCCCTGCACAAGCAAGGAGAGCAGAAGGCACGGCGAGGGGAGAGATGGAGCACGGCGATGGCAACCCAAACCACGAGGGATGGAGCCAGATAAGGAGTGCTTTGCAATTGGCAAAGCACACAGTCGTGCATGGTATTCTGCAGGGCTATCAGATGCCCGTCGTGATGAACATGATGGGCACAATCGGCACAATAGAAATCGGCATGAGTTCCCTGCGCTTCACCATGATGGTGAAACGTAACGGCCAGCAGCATCGGCAGGTAAACCAATAGCAGCAGCCAGGAAATTCTGATTCTCTTATGCGTTATCCTCTGCATTTATCTACAGTCTATGATGATATTTCTAATAATTTGCTTGTCTATACAGAAATATTTTAAAGTATACTTTGCAAAAATACGAAAATATATCTAACTATACTTCGAAATAATCCAGGAAAGCGGCTTGTTTAAGGAAAATTAATGTTTTTCCTATGATTTTCTGTTCCTGAGGTGAAAAGCAAATGGATTGGGCTTGCCTTCTAGAGAAAAGGGGATTTTCCTGGGGCTGCGTTCCAATTGTTCCAGTTGTTCCAATTAATTTTGAGTGGGTATGTATCTTCAGTTTGTTCTTTTTTTTACTTCTTTGTATTATATAACTTATTGATTATTAATTAATTATATATATAATATATATAAAAATAGGGGTAGGAGGGATATGTTGAAAAAATAATTGGAACAACTGGAACAGGAACGCTTTCCTTTCTTCTAGAAGGCTTATTATCAGATAGTTAATGCAAAAAATAGCGTTCCAATTGATTTGAAAAATCTCAGTCTCAGTCTCTCAGTTAAAAAATAAGGGGGTATCATTCCCCCCTTTTTTCTATTCCTCTTCTTTCTTCTGTTTTGTAACTTACTGATTATTAATTAATTATATATAAATATATAATATATATATAAGAATAAAAGAAAAAGAGGGGGTACTTGAAAAATAACTGAGACAACTGAGACTGAGATTTTTGATGCCTTTAACTGAAATCAAAAACAATCCTAACTCCCTATCAAGCAGATGTTTATGTGGATGATATTCGTGCGTCTAAGTTTGTCACCATCTTCTCGTAATCAGAAAAAAGAAAATATTTCTTCCAAAAAAGGGGCGTTTTTCGGGATTTTATTCGTATTTTTGCCCTGTCGTTTGATACGATTTCAACAAAAACAATTCAAAACCTAAATAAACTGTTGAATTATGAACATATTGAAAAAGCTATTTGGTGGCCAAAAGACTACTGAGGAAGTGAAACAGGAGAAGGAAAAGGGCTTCGACAAGGTGAAATATGATGGTGTTCGTGCTCTCCGCATGCATCAATTTGACCTTGCAGCCAAGTCTTTGGAACACGCTCTGCAGTTGAATGCCGAAGATTTGGAATGCCGTGACTATCTCTCGCAGGCTTACATCTCTATGGGTGATCTGCAGAAAGCCTATGAGCAGTTGCAGATTCTCTCGGAAGCCCAGACCGACAACGTGGCGGTGTTGCTGCGTATGGCGGATGTGGCGTATATGATGGAGAACTATACTGCCATGTCGGAGGTATGCGATAAGGCTCTTCACCTGGATACATCAAATCTGCAGACCTATCTCTATTCTGCCAAGGCTTGCCGGGGATTGGGCGAACCCATCCGTGCCGTGTCGATGCTGACTGAGGCGATAGGCAAGCGTGAGGATTTCTATGCCGCCCGATTGCTTCGTGGCAGCATCCTGTTGGATCAGGCTCAGCTTTCCGAGGCAGAACTCGATGCAACTTTCCTCTATGAGCATATTCCGGGCAACGAGGATGTGCTGTTGTTGAAGGCTCGTGTAGAGAAGGCGCAGGGAAAGATGGAGGAGGCTGAACAGACCTACGGTAAGGTGATGGAGGTAAATCCTTTCTCTATTGATGCGTATCGCGAGCGCAGCGAGGTTCGCAGAAGTCTGGGTGATAGTGCCGGTGCTGCCGAGGATGAGGCTGCTGCCAAGGAAATGGGTGCCGAAATTCCGGAATCATCAGAGGGAATAGAGCAGAAAATAAAGGAAAAAATGCAGCAGATGGACCCCTATAAGGTTTTCCATAACGAATACTGAATAATAGAATTTCATCTTTCTAACTGGAAAAAATATTTTCCCAGTTAGAAAGATTATTTTTTATAACTACAAGTCGCCGTTTTATCTGATACCATTATCTCTATCGCTATTGTTCAGCTTACGGCTGCCTGTATGGTATCTGCGGCCATGGCTGAAGTTGAAGCTGGCAGCAAAGACAAGCATGTTGCCCTGGTCAGCAAGGCGTACCTTGTTCTTCTGCTGCACATACTTGTTGAAAAGTTCATCCTTATACACGCAGCCATGAGGATAGAATACGAATAATCCGAGAACGCCAAACTGCCAGTTCTTATAACTGTAGGTTACGGCAAGATTGGAGGTTGGCTCTCCGCCGTTTGTCTTTTCTCCCCAAAAACTCTTTTCCACCTTATAGGCACCATAGCCAATGTTCCAATTGCCCGTCATGTACCGAATTTCTGCTCCATAACTGAAGTAATTGAACTCGTGGGAATAATCCAAACCCTTTGTCTTGACATTCTGATACTCGCACATAAGGTTCAAATCCAGATGATCCTTGATGAGGTGAACTTCAGGAGTCAACAGCAGGTGCTTGTAATCATGACTCTTCTGATTCTCCGGTTTGCTCACAAAGAGATAAGAGCCATCCTCCCGCTTTTCGGGCAAGATAGAAGTGGCTATTGGCTTGTCGTAATACGTCCAGTTTCCCTCCATGTACACAGACATCAGCGGAATGTTCCAGGAAGCCGACAAGGTATTGTTGTAGCCGGTAAATGGCTTCAGACCGCTATTGCCGTCACGCGCCTCAAAGCTGTTGGAATATTGGCGCAACTCGCTCAAGTCGGAAAGGCTTGGGATGTCTGACGTGATTTTGCTGCTCCATTTAAAACTCAGACGGTCGCTAGCCTTTGCCTGTAAAGTTACCTGTGGTCGAAACAGCCATTTGCTGTATCCGTTCTCCCCCTGATGGATGGAAGACCTGGTTGCGCCAACTCCCACCTGATAACTGAACCACTTCTGCTGTCCCTGTAGCTGGGTGAAAAGATAGAGATTGCTGTACTTCAATTCCGTATCAGCATTACTGCTTCCCACATAGATGTTATCTGTGTGGCTGATATTATATTGTCCACCTACCGATAAAGCCATCTGTTTCCAGTTCTTGCTGTATGTTCCTTCACCAATAAGAGAGCGCTTTCTACCAGTTGCATCATAACTGTAATCGGTCAGCGGAGCGTTCTTTACAGATTCATCCGGCGATTTGTTGAACGTATATTCCCTCATACGATACTGGTAATCTGTGCCGATGTAAGTACCCACCAGGTTCAGAGCCAGGTTCTGGTCATGGGGCATGTTGAGCGAATAATAAATGTCCAGAGATGGAATCTGCTCCAGCATTTTTCTGTTGTTTTGCAGATATTGATTTGCCTTGCCGCTTTCCTGATAAAGCTGGTTCATGCCTCTTACAGGACTGTTGTGATTGTAGAAATTCAACCGTACATTCAATGTATATTTGTCTGGCTCACTAAGATTATAACCCAACTGTACATTATTGGTGGTGTATAGGAACGGAGAATCATAACCTAAATAATTGCGATGTAGAGTTTCTCCTGTGGGCAGAAGATAAGTACCGAGACTCTCATAGCTTCGTTCCTCTACCGAGCGATAGGAGAAACTGTAGTTGATGCTGAATTCCGATTTCTTCAGATTGTATTTGAAATAACCGTCGCTATTATTGAAACCAGCCTTGGTGCCTTGCATCGTAGAAACTCCACCCACATAACCGGCATAGCGTCGGCGGACCTGGTAGTTGATGACTGCATCCAGATTGCTGTCTCCATATTTGAGTCCTGGAACATTGATGAATTCCACCTTTGTAACTTCATCCGGCTGCAAAGCCAATACATCTTGCATGCTAGCCTTGACATCGTTGATGCGTATTTGCACATCTCCGCCCTTTAATGACAGAACTTTGCGTTCTGCTCGATTTACGATAATGGTAGGTAAAGACAAGTTGTCCAACAGATCATAACCATTGGAAGCCGTTTTCACCTGCTCTTTTGTAGGGAAGATGATTTGTCTATCTACTTTTTCTACAACCTTTGCGGCTTCAACGGTCACACCTTTCAACAGGTATGAATTCGCCTGCATCCTCACATTTCCGATGCGGGCAATAGGTACCAGCTTGCAAATCGTCTTGTAGCCCACGAACGAAACCTTCATGAGGGCCTGTTTCTGCTGGCAGGGGATGACGAAATCGCCATTGGCGTTGCTCACGCCTCCACAGAGAAAGGAGGAATCCTTCGGGTTGAGCAGCTGGATATTGGCGAATTCTACAGGAAGATTGTGATTGTCTATCAGTCTGCCTATCAGCTTGCGCTCGCTCTTGCGTATGCATTCTACCGTGATGAGGCTGTCGCCCACGGTCATCTGCATCGGATAGAAACCGATTACCTTGCGGATGGCATCGGGAATATTGGCTGTCTTCACGTTCTGGGTAACTGTGAAATCCTCCAGTTCGTTGTAGATGAAACTGATTTTGTAGCGCTTGGAAGCCTTGTCGAGGTCGATGAGGACGTCCGACATGCTGCGGTTGTGATAGTTGCGCTGGATGTGCTGTGCGCTCATCGCCAGGGCGAACGTGCACAGCAGGAATATGATGGCTGAAAATCTTCTCATAATGATACTTTTTAACTTTGAGCTTTGAACATTGAACTTTATGATTACTTTGAGAGTCGATAATATTATGCTTACTTTGGATAAACTTGTTATTTTACAATCAGCTCGTTTTGCTGCAATTCGATGTTTACATTCTCGAATTGGTTCAGTTCTTTTACGATGTTCTCGATGCTCGAATGACTGTTCCATTCGTAATAGAGGCGGAGGGTCTTGTCCTCGTTATTCTCAAACTTCACTTGTAAATCATAATAAGAAGCAATTTCAGAAATCATCTGCTCGAAAGACACATTCTCGAAAGTCTTGTGAATGGCTGGCTTTTCTGGTTTCGGATGAGTCAGGGAATCCTTTCCTGCTACCTGCTTTGCGGAATCTGATTTTATGACTTCCGGATGAGTGTCCGCGGTTACTTGGGTTGTTTCCTGGCTGCGCTTGATGTAAGTATGGATTGCGGCAAAGGCAATACCCGAAATCAAGACAAAGCCGGCGATGGATGCTGCCAGTTTACGCCAGGAAGTTATAGGATGGGATACTTCCTGAAGTTGATGTTTCTGACTGAATTTCTCCCATTCCTCATCTACATTAATAATAGGAGAGGGGCTTTCAAGTGCAGAATCCACTTCCACCATCGTCTGATAGAGTTTTCGGCATTCCTCATCCTGCAATATTTCACGAATCTCCTCATCAGAATACTTCTCCTGATGGTCGATGATATCCAGTATTTTTTCAAACTTGTCCATAATAAATCTGCTAAGGGTTAAACTTTTGCTTTAATTTTCTGATGCCTTGCGCCAGATGCTTATAAACTGCCACTTCGCTGATGCCCAATTCCGTAGCAATCTCCCGATATTTCAGTTTCTGCCGAAAACGGAGATCGAGTACCTTGCGGGTTTGTGGCGTGAGTTCAGCATCCATATAAGCCTGAATTGCCTCGTACTTTTCGGTCTCCCTGTCTATTTCGGCAATCGTCGCTTCCTGGGGAACTATCGAAGGCGAAGTATCGGCTTTCAGGAGATGATGAACCCGGTCTTTCATCTTCTGTCGGCTCAACAGGTTGAGGCATTTATGGCGCACACACACCAGAAGATAGCTCCCGGCGTTAGTGGAAGGCAGGGGCGAATCGCTGGCTATTGTCTCGTTATCAAGATCCAGTTGGGTCTTTCCGTCGAGCACATCGGCAAAGACTTCGCTCACCACATCCTTGCTGGCTGCATCATCCTTCAGAAGTACCCTGGCCAATTGGTACATCCTCAGATAATGCTGCCGGAAGAGCTGTTCTATCGTTTCTTTGTTTATTTGCATTACTTTATTTCTTTTCTTTTGCCTATATTACAATCGAATTTTCATTTTCCTAACCCTTAGCAGAATATTTTTTAATGCAAATTTTTAAAATGTCAAAATTACCCTATCGGACTTGCTCCTTCTTCAGATGCTTATAAAGCCACAGGAAGGCGGGAATGAGGAAGAGATCTGCCATGACCCACGCTACAGGGTCGCCGAAGCAGACTCCCGTCCACGCCAGGGCTGGTACCAGCCAGAGACTCACACCGCATCTCGCTATCATTTCCATTACGCCACTCAGCATCGAGAGATTGCTGTAACCCAAGCCCTGGATGCTGTAGCGCAGGATGGTGAGCAAGCCCAGACAAGGATAGAAATAGTTGGCTATGCGCATAAACTGGGCAGCATAAGTTACCACTTCAGCCTCGCCCTTATCCACGAAGAGCATCATCATCTCGTCGGCAAACGGATAGATGAGCAGGAAGGTGAAGACGAAATAAACCAGCATCATCCTGATGGAAGCCCTTACGCCCTGACCGATTCTATCCAACTTCCTGGCTCCCAGGTTCTGACCGCAATAGGTAGCCATCGCTACTCCGATGTTCTCGAATACGCAGGTAAAGAGATATTTGATGCGCATAGAGGCAGTAAATGCAGCCACATAAACCGTTCCCAGAGCGTTGTTGGCACTCTGCAGCATGATGAGACCAATGGCGGTAATCGAGAACTGCAGACCCATCGGAACGCCGTTGTTCAGCAGAATGCTTATCTTCTTATTATCGAATTTTCTTTCTTCTCCCTTCGGAATCAGAATCTGCATCTTCTTCTTGATAAACCAGATACAGAGCAGCACGGAGATTCCCTGAGAAAGCCAAGTGGCAATACCTGCTCCCTCTACACCTAACCCCATACCGAGAATCAGAATGCCATCTAGAATAATGTTGATGACGGAGGCTGTGATGAGGAAATAGAAAGGCTGTTTCGAGTTGCCCAGAGCACGGATCTGACCGGAGAGCAGATTGTAGGCGATAGTGAAAGGTATCGCCGCAAACTGCAGCATCAGGAAAATGTAGGCGTCATCGAACACCTCCTTCGGCGTATTCACCAGATGCAGAATCTTTCCGCAGAAGATGCAGGAAAGGAAGGTGATGACCACGGCAAACACCACGGCGATGCGGATGCTGTTGCTTACGTAAGCCCGCATCTTGGCATAATCCCTGGCGCCGAAAGCCTGGGCGACAGGAATGGCAAAACCGGCACAGGAGCCGTTGCAGAAGCCCATGATGAGAAACATGATGGAACTGGATGCGCCAACAGCCGCAAGAGCTCCCACGCCAATCCATCTTCCCACGATGGCGGCATCGATGATGAGATACATCTGTTGAAGGATGTAGCCTAGAATCAGCGGAATAGCAAATTTGATGATGGCTCGCAAAGGCGAGCCTACAGTCATGTCATTAGTAGAGTTCATTTCCCACTTTCTGTTTGATTTGTGCCATTTTATTGCGGCGCTCAATGGAAAACGTATCTCCGTGGGCTTCCACATAATCGAAGAGCATGAACGCCTTGTTCAGGAGTTCATCTCTTGTAGGCTGTCCCACGGTATCTGCCTCGTGATAATAGAGTTCGGCAAGCATGTCCATCTTGGAGAGTCGCTTCTCCTCGTCGTCTATTCCTGCCATTGCCTTCATCACGTCCTCGATGGTGGCGATGCTGTAGAAGGCGTAAGGACCTACGTATTGATTGTAGAGTTCCTTAATCTTCTCACGTCTCACCTCCACCTCTTTCTTTTCGAGCATTCTTTCGAGTGCCGCCATAAACTCGCGAATCAGTCGCTGTATGTAGTCTCGTTGTAGCATATTTTTTTATTTTGTTGTTATTGTTGCGTTATCTAATAGACTCATTGGTATTGCCATGACTAAGGCAAAGTTCAGGGAGTATTGTGAGAAGAGTTCCTAGAAACTCTCCTCTACCCCGTACAATGGAACATTCTTCATCCACTCTTGCTCCTTGTATGGCGACATGGAGAAGCGGATGGCTCGCAAGTCGGGATGGGCGTCAAAGAAGGCGCGAAGTGACTTGGAACGCAGGTTCTCTTCCGCTTTTACCTCTATCGGAGTTATCACCCCTTGGTGCTGGGTAAGGAAGTCTATCTCCAAGCGAGCGTCTTCCCTACTATAATAATAGGTGTAAATGTCCTGTTGACATAATAGCTGGGTAAGGACGTAGTTTTCCGTGAACGCCCCCTTGCTCTCCGTCATGGCTTTGTTGGAGATGAGCATTTGGGCAGGTTCCATCTCGCTCAGCGCACCCAGAAGGCCGACATCCAGAAGAAACAGCTTGAAGGCATTGAGGTCTTCGTAAAACTTCAAAGGCATTCCAACTTCTCTTACTCGGGAAATGCGATAGGTGAGACCTGCATCCACCAGCCATTGTATTGCCATCTCAAAATCCTTGGCTCGTGCTCCGCTTCTCACCGCTCCATAGATGAACTTCTTGTTTTCCTTGGCAAGCTGGGAAGGGATGGATTGCCAAACCATGCTGATGCGAGTGGCTTCATTTGGGCTGACATGCTTCGACATGTCACTACGATAAATGGTGAGAATGTTGTTCTGAACCTGTCTGACGAGATTTGCATCGTTAGTTGCAAGATAAGTTTTCACAGCCTCAGGCATTCCCCCTACAAAATAATATTCTCTTAATATCTTGATGAGTTTATCATGAAGTAATGTGATGGTCTTCCAGTCTTTACTTTTCAATATGTTCAGCAACTGTTCTTCGTCTTTTGCCATAAGAAACTCTTCGAAAGACATAGGGTAGAGGCGAATGATGTCAACCTTTCCCACTGGGGCGGATTCTCCTTGGTGCATGGCAACGCCTAAAAGTGAACCTGCTACAGCCACATGGTATTCTGGTGCATTTTCACAGAAATACTTCAGCGAGGAAAGTCCCTTGTGAAGTTCTTGTATTTCATCCAGAATGATAAGCGTTTTGCCAGGGATTATAGGCTGTTTGCTAATGGCTCCGATAACCATTAGGACTCGCTTCATATCATAATCTTCTGCAAATATGTTGGCAATCTCAGAGTTTCCATCACAGTTGATGTAGGCAACGTGGTCATATTCCTGTTTCCCAAACTCCTGGAGGATATAAGTCTTGCCTACTTGTCTTGCTCCTGATAAGATTAAGGGCTTTCTGTAAAGGCTCTCTTTCCATGCTTTTAATTGTTCTATGATCGTTCTTTTCATCCTTACATACATTTTGAAGTTGTTAATGATGTTAATAACTTGCTGTTATGATGTTTAAACAGCTCTGTCGGTTGCAAAGAT
>ULQV01009256.1_pt1 | contig 35873 bp, 30 predicted proteins | sample 1954851 | NCBI WGS metagenome assembly ULQV01 (sample SAMEA4835665, study PRJEB28245) | human gut metagenome | biome: gut microbiome; material: fecal sample | place: Denmark | collected 2008 | reverse complement strand
TTAAGAACATGCCTTGACACAGTTTAAATTACACCCCCAAATAGGATTCTAGCGCCCCCGCATTTCATGGGGTCGCTAGAACTAAAATACTGAATATCAATAATCTCACTTACAAATTCCGTCTTTATTCCTCTTTATATGCCTCATACTCCTCACGAGAGATTGGAGTCTCTGGGTCAACAATCAACACTTCATCATAGGTCAAGCCATAGAGGTGATAGACGAGGAAGTCGATTTGATTTTCCAAGGTGGAAGTATCCTTGTTTATATTCTCATTCATCAAGTCATTAACTAATGAAGCCAACTTATCTTGTTGAACCTTTTCTAACTTCAAGAATGGTAAACCATCAACTTCATATCCATTAACATTACTATTTGTGCTGAAGCATTTAAAATACCAATTCATCAACTTTGAATTAAGTAAAGCTAATTGAGCTTTAATTTCAAAATTTACTAACGGCAACAAATAATTACACGAATTTGCTAAGTATATATTTTTTGGTATAATACAAGCAACAATTCGCACTTTATCATTTGCACCTGTCATGCCCTGCATCGCAATACGTTCATACTGATGATGATGTATCTTTTCAGAATTAGGGAAAGCCTTTTCAAATTCAGAAACTCTCAAATATTCTACTTGTCCTTGACTCATATTAGTTGTCCAATAGTAACGCTGAACCGATGCTCCTTTTAAGACCATAGGTAAACGTACATCTTCACAAAAATACTTTTTATGAACAGTCATATTCAACTCTCCCTCAAAACAATGCAAATCAAGTTTCGGGTATATTGATTTCACTTTTACCGCCAAAGGGATATTACATACATCTATTCTTGGAATAGTATAACTTTCAGGGTCTAAGCCTACAATATCCTGTAATAAGAACTTTGTAGTTAACCCAGAGGACTTATATTTATCGTCCCAAAAATTAACAACAAAACTATGTACAGGCTTAGTCTTTTGAAGTAAAAGAATACATACACTCATTTTAACAGATTCAAAAACCCTTTTCTTTTTACTATCTCGCTCAGGAAAGGAATCCAACATTTTTATCTGAGTATTCTCTAATACAGTCTTTCTGAGAGTAAATGCCTGCTTGTCTGCCAAGAAAGAATTTTGAAAGATAAAAGAAACATAACCTTCCTCCCGTACTATAGAATTTATTGCCTTAGCTAAGAATAATTTGTAAGCATTCAGTTTACCACCAAAAGCAATTTGAAGATCCTTATTCTTACGCATTAACGGAATTTCGTCTGCATGCTCTGCCTGATACAAGAAATACGGCGGATTACCAATCACAATATCAAATCCACCCTGCTCGAATACATCCGCAAAATATGTATGCCAAAGGAAGAACTGGTCATTTGGAATCTCCAATTCATCTACAGCATCCTGCACCTCATGGTTTCCCTCGGCACAAACCTTGATGTAATCCTTCACATACTTATCTATCTGCTGGCGACGCTGAGCACGCAAGGTATGATCGGTGATACTAAAATATGATTTTACTAAATCCTGGATGATTTTCTGTACATCTGTTTCCTCAAAACCCAACGAGAGAACACCACGAGTCTTCTTGGTATCTTTACCTGTCTTCAGCTTCTTGGAAGTAACATCCAAATCCACCCCTTTGTAACTCTCCAGCAACGAGTTGCCCTGCATAATCTTAAAGTCGAAATTAGGCAAAGGCATCGGCTCCTTTTCATCGATGATAAGAGCAAGCCAGAAACGGAGACGGGCGATATCTACGGCTCCCTTCTCAATATCAACACCATAAATGTTGTTCTGAATGATGTGGCGCTTGATGTCGGCAGCATTATCCTCCTCGAAGATTTCGATAGACTTGCGGCATGCATAGAGTTCACGGAGTAAACCCAAAGGGAAAGCTCCCGAACCGATGGCAGGGTCGCAAATCTTCACATCTATCAACTTCTGGTCGATAGACATGGCAAGTTCTGAAGAAGCTCCACCCAGCTCCTCCACATCATTGGTTTTCACAAAGTTAGCAATATGTTCCTTAACCTCAGCATCATCTATGCCAGTTTGCAGATACGCCGTCAACGACTCCTGACACATGTAACGAACGATTTCCTTTGGGGTATAGAAGGCTCCCTTGTCCTTGTTATCCTCCAACAGATTCTCGAAAATCTTGCCAAGCATCTCTGGGTCAACACCCACTTCGGCATCGTTCGGGTCATTCTCATCAATCGTAAAGTTATAACTATCAAAGAAATCGAAGAGCGACTGGAACATTCCGGCAGGGAAAACTGATTCTACTTCATCTATCTTCTCCTGCTGGAAAAGTCCACCATTAAGATAAGGAATTTCATCGGCATTCGGAATATACTTCACCCCTACTCCGTTAACCAAAGGCGCACTACTCCGGTCCTCTGGCTTGGTATTGAGCAAGCCAAAGAACATCGGTTCAAGCACCTTATCCAGGAAATCTCCCTTTACTTCATCAGAGGCATCATAGAATAAATCGTGCATATAATGCAGATTTCCAGCAAGCCATCCCTTACTCTGCAGGAAATAAAGGAACACGATGCGACCCATCATCTTCTTGATATAATCGCGCACCAGTTTATCATCCTTCTTAAAGGATGTAAAATACTGGGCATCAGGTTCTTCTGTTTCCTGCTCCACCCATTTGTTTCCCTTCTTTACGTATTCCTTACCCGTAAGGAATTTCACGAATTCAGCATACTGTTTACGGTATTCATCAAAGAAATCATCAGAAAGAGCCTCTACAGAGAAGGCTTTCTTGATTTCCAAAAACTCATTGGCTTTTGTCCGTAAGCTTTCAAAACGAAGTATAGGAGTCTTATAAAAAGCCTTCTCATCACCAAACACATAGGTGAATCGCTTGGTGCTGGTGGCATCTTCCTTCAAGTCGCAAATCAAAGACAGGCGCCAGTTGGTTCCATCATTAAATACCGCCAAGGCAGCATCAAAGCCATAGCCCAGATAAGGACGAATCAGATTGCGAAGCCCCACCTTGCGGCGCAGCACCGAACCATCCTCCATTTCATAATAGAAGAATCCTAACTCATAATTATCTTGCGTTGTCATGCTGCCCAGGAAATATCCCTTGCGGTCTTCGGCATCCTCGTCCAAAACCTCAGGACTCACACGCACCTTGTCGGCATGAAAGTAATCCTGCAGCAACATCTGCCACTTTGAAAGATTGAACTTCGACTGAAAGAGTCGCTTAAATGTTTCTTTATTATATGTTGCCATAACTATCTTTATTTTTTCTATTCTTACACCTTATTATATAGAGAGACTTAGATGAATGACTCAGATACCACAATCTGCGGTTCCAAGATTTCCTCGTTTCTTTCATCATCGGTATCCAGCGGAATGTTGTAGCGATCAAAGAGTTCATCTATCTTGTCTATGATTTGCGCTACGAGGTCTTCGCTGGATGGTTTCTGCTTCTTTACCTGGCGATTGAAACTGTTGATGCTTGAATTTAGACCGATGAAGACGCCCAGTTCCACAATCTGCTCCAACTTCTTGATTTGCGCCACAGTCTTCTCCGCATTCACAGCATTCAAGGCTCGGTTCATCGTACGGAGAATGCTCAGCACGGCATTGGTCGATTTATCTTTCTTCCTGTTCTCCATGCTTTCGGCATCCACCACTTTTCTCACCACCTTCTGGTAGGATTCCAATGCCAGTTTCACCTGGTCGTAATGGAAATCCATTACCTTCGCAAAGTCACCCGGCTTCTCCTCCATCTCAGCCTTCATGATGTCCATCGCATCCAAGAATGGGATAGACAAAGCCTTGCCGTCAGCCTTAACCCAATAATACTCCACCTTCTGAGGCGAAGAAAGATAGACGATGGTAGAATGAGGATGTTTTCCGATTTCCCTTACCGTTCGGCTCTTCATCGGCAAAGCCTTGATATGATTGTAGTGCTTGCGATGGGTGCGATAAAGCTCACGGGCTTCTTCCAGGAACTTCAGGTTTCTATCCACAGCATCCTGAATATCAGGATTGAACATCTGGAACTCTTTCACAATTTCCTCTCTAGAGTAAATCTGTGCATCCTCGCCAAAGGCTGAATGGAAGCCCTGCAATTTGATGAGGGCGTTGCTATAGAGATGAATCTCCTGGTTGCCCTGCATCGACGGATAGAACATGTAGTTGTATATCTTGTCTGCCACCGAACCGATACGGTTTACACGACCGATGCGCTGCATCAATCGGGTAGCATTCCATGGCGAATCGTAGTTGATGATGACGTTGGCACGATGCAGATTGACACCTTCGGCAAGCACATCAGAAGTAATCACGATGTTGAATTCATCCGATTGCTCAGCATAGTTGGCATCAAAGCACTTGCGGAGAATATCCTGCCGGTTGGTACGATTGCTGGCACAGACATCCAGAATGTCGTGACGATGCAGACGATTCTGCAGCTGCTCCGTCAGATAATTCACGGTATCTACGCTCTCAGAGAAGATAACCAGTTTGCCTGTAGGATTTATCTCCTTATCAAAGAATTCATGCTCCAGTTTATCGATAAACAGTTCCAGCTTTGGGTCTTCGCTTACCCCATCCCATTGTTTACACAACTCCTTCAAATTCTCAGCATCTTCTTTCAGCATCTCCAAAAACCGTTCGCTGAAATCCTCGTCTTTAAAGACTGTATCTTCCTCTTTCAAGCCTTTTTCTACGGCATATTCTATGATGCGGTCCAGTTCCCATCCCTTGGCTTGCTTATCCTTCACGTTGATATCGGGAGCGATAATCACCTTATTCTGGTCAAACATCTTAATCATATCCTCGGTAATGCGGAGGAAGGTGTGGAGCGAACGGCGGAAGGCATAGAAACTGCTCTCCAATCGCTTGACCATGTGAACACGATAGATACCTGTCAGCATGGTGGAAATATGAAGGGCAGTAGGATACTTCTTGCGCGCCTCACCCTGCAAGAACTCCACGGCACGATAGCGGGCATAGTGCAAGCCCTTGCCTGTGGGATTATCTTCGGGATGAGGCGTATCGGTAAGAATCGCCATCGTACTATAGAAGAGATCATTCAAACCGCCATTTAATTCATACATCAATTCGTTAGGAGGCAGAATATCCGGGAATACGATATGCTGATCATCCAAGTCTTTCTTGTAGGCAGGCACATTCTTGATATTGTTTCGAGTTCGTCTAACTGTCACCTTATCAATCACTTGCGTTCTTATCTTCTCGTAGAGGTCATCGGTACGCTTGGCAAATTCTGCATTTCTTTCGTTATGCTTGTCTAACTTACGCTCACGCATCAGCTTATCATATTCTTCTATCCATGGAGAGAAGGTTACAGGCAGATTCTGGATGCCTTCGATGGTGGAATAGCGGGCATTCTGGAAGAGAAGCAAGAGATTCAGAAGATCGGTTGGACGATTATTGAGCGGAGTAGCCGAAAGCAGCATCACCTTCTTGTGATGGCCTTTTACCAAACCTTCGTTTATGCGAGGAGTCTTGCAGATTAACTGCAAATCATCGTATCTGCCAGCGGTGGCTCCACGGAAGTTATGCGCCTCATCTACAATCACCAGGTCATACTCTCCCTTTTCACGGAAGTTGCCTTCGCCCTCTATGATTTTATTCAGGCTGCCATTGCTCACAAACTGGGCGTAGCGCTTGATGCCGAAAAGCTTGAAAGTATCAGTCCAGTTCTTTTCCAAAGCTGGCGGATAAACCACCAGGATATTGGTGTATCTTCCATTTGCTTCAACAAATCGCTTGGCAATCATCGTGGCAACAATGGTTTTACCCAAACCCACCACATCGGCAAGGAAGAAGCCATTGTGCTGCATCAGCATCTGATAACCCTGAATCACGGCATCGTGCTGATAGCGGATATCCTTCACACCCTCAGGCATTTCCATCGAAAAGTCATCCTCCACCTGCGAACCGAAAGTATCTATCAGCACCTTCATATAGAGTTCGTATGGTGTAGGCAACTGGGCAAGATGAGTCTTCGCCTTCATCTGCTCGATGTCTTGCAGATTCAGAGGAATGGCCTGCTCCCAAAGCTGCTCAAATTCCTGCTTGCAATATTCCACATCATCATAATCCTTCATCGCCACGTTCAACTCATACCGGTTGCCAGGCACGGTTCCCATACCGGAATCGGATAGATTGGAGGAACCCATGATAACCCAGCCATCAGAGTTTGGATTATGGTTTTCGGGGAGAAGAAGATAGAATTTGGCATGGAGGTTTTTGCTTCGATGGATACGCATCTCCAGTTTTTTGTCGATGATGTCCTGGCAAAACTGGAGGATACCTCTCTCCGTCTGCTCATCATAGCCTGCGTTTTTCACTTCTTCAACGAAATCGTGAGAATAGGCATCGATGACGGCTTGTTCATCAATCTGGCCGAAAAAGAGTTTGGATTGCTTACGGAATAGGTTGTCGATATTGATACCTACCAATATCTGTATCTTTTTGACCTGTTCAAATTCCTCACGAAGTTTGAAATAGCCCGAACTTCGGAAATATCCTACTACTGCCTGAAAGGTATGAAAATCAAGCATGTTGTGGGCTATTCCCTTGAACTTCTCGAACAGGGAATTATCTGGAGTATTATTGAAAAACTTAGTGCTCATCTGTTGTATCTCCTAGGGGTATTAGCACTTCCGCCATTCCCCTAAGCAGAAACTTTTTGTTAGTTTGTATGGTTGCTACCAAAACAGAAATGGCGTAGGGAATCTATCACTCGCATTACCCTTGCCTATTGAGGTCCTAGGAAAACCTTTGATATTAAGGGTAAGAAGCAACAGAAACCTACGCCAAACTTGCATATATAAATAGCACAGGATGTACCCTATCCAAACGAATGGAAAGGGCACACCTATGCCTGTGTACATACACACATAAAGCGAAGGCGCCTACCGCTGTCTTCATCTGAATATCAATTTGAAATTTCCTAGGTTTCAATAGACCAGAAGAAAACGTAGTACACGTCTTTCTTAATTATGATAGGCCAAGCCATGGACTTTTACCTAGCCGGCGACTCATCGCCAGCCATCCACAGCAAGACAACTGCAAAAGTACGAAAAAGAATTGGGTTCACAAAATTTTGGGTCTTTTTTCTTGCATATCTCATTTACTTTTCTTATCTTTGCCACCAAATTAATAACAATAACATTAAAAAGGAGGTTATTATGCAAGCAACAAAGAACAATACAAAGGAGGAAACCATCAGAAAGTTCAAACAACTCCTAAAACATAAAGAGGAGATGCTCGAAAGAGCAAAACAATATGATGGCATTGACATTTATGCTAAAACAGAAATCCACTATTAGATGAAATCAAAGCTGATTTCGAAAAGTCGGCAAATGATTTAAAAGAGAAATAGTTTCTTGCAAATCCCAAATAAAATTGGTTATAAAGCAGCATATATTCAAGGCTTTTGCCCTTACAGGGCGCAAGAGGACAACGCCTTAATACCCAAGGTATTGCCCTGGGCTAGGAGCTTTTGGGCCTTCAGCCCGTGCTTGAACCACATGCAAAAGTTCAATGATTTACTTCTTAACCAGGCATTTTATACTCATGTCTAAGCTTCCAGATAGTTCATCATATCCTCCAATGTATCGAAGTTCTTGACATTCCCCCTCTTTACATCCATAATAGCCTCCAACAAATCGCCCTCATACACTTGTGGTCTAGTATGCTTCTTATCATCCATAAAACGAACCAAACGTACATAGCCAGAGCGACAAGCCTTCGACTTTTCCTTCTTGGAACAATCAAAATCGTTCTTAAAATCTATAGTAATCTGCTTCATAATTATTTGGAATTTAAATTAAACATCTATTTTAATACTATCGTTGCATTTATTCTTTCCGCTTCACCCAAACCTTATGGCTGCCGCGGCCTAGTGAATCTATCGGCGAAGTCTTGTCATTTGTCAGCTCCTTCAGTTCCATAGAGGCAGCAGTACGGCTCAGGTTGTTGATGGAGGCATAATCACCTAGGGTGAGGACTCCGTTCTTCTCTATCACCTCCAGGGCACGGGCGATGCGCTCTTCCTTGGAATACAGCTGCTTACGGATAACCTTTACGCCACCCATATCACGCTCCAGGTCACGGTCGGTTTCACGCTTCACATCCTTGATAAACTCAGGAGACGCCTTGAAGTTGATGTCCTTCACTCCCACCTTGCGGTACGTCATCTTATCATCTGGATTCAGAATTTCCCTAGGCTTCTCATCCTCGAAAGCGAGGGAGAGGGAGAAGGTGCCGAAACCTTCCAGATTCACGTTGTACCCCATGGAGAGCATGTCTGTCAGCATATCAACCACATCGGTCAATACAGCCTCCGTGGTACTTTCCGAAATACCGCGATGGTAGTTCTGCATCATCTTGACGAACTCTTTTCGGGATAGTGTACGGTTGGTTACCATCTTGGGATAAACTCTGCGCTTGCCTTCATCACGCATATCATTCAACTCTTGCAACTTGTACTTAGCCATATCAGTTTCCTTTCTTATTAAGATTGTTATCACTCCTTATTGCAGCAGCCTTTGCATCCTACAGTATTTATGATCATACCTAAGAAGAAAAGACCACAAACCTAGGAAGAAAAGTATTTAATCCTAGGAGAAATCTCCGTTCACCGACGCTGAATGTCCGTTCAACGTCGCTGAACGGCGGTTCAACGTCGGCGAATGGCGGTTCAACGTCGGTGAACGAAGATTTCTACCTTGCAAAGATACAACTTTATCAGATATAAAACAAGACTTTTCCTGAATATCTTTACTTTTCCGGCCATAATTCTTCGTTTTTTGAGCTTATTTCTTTGCGTATCCCAAATAATTGTGTTAACTTTGTAGTCAGATTGCAAGCCAAAGACAAAGAAAAAGACTAAGATTAGACATTCTTATGAGTATGAAGATATTAGCAACCAGCGACTGGCATCTGGGCAACCTGTTTCACGGCAACGACCGTCTGCCGGAACACAAGCATTTCCTGAAATGGCTCCTGGAGCAGATAGCTGAACAAAAGCCCGATGCTCTCCTCATAGCAGGAGACATCTTTGATAACGGAAATCCATCGGCAGCGGCACAGACCGTTTATTACGAGTTTCTTGCCGATGCCACCCAACTGTGCCCTAACATGCAGGTCATCATTACCGCCGGCAACCACGATTCCGCCAGCCGACTGGAGGCTCCCCGTCCGCTGCTCACCCGATACCACGTGGAAATAAGAGGAAACGTAAGGAAAATCTGGAAGCAGGGAGAAAGCGAGGACGATGATAAAACCGGCGGACATTGGATCTATTCCTTCGATGACCTCATCATCCCCGTAACCAACGAGGAAGGAGAAGAAGTCATCATCCTCGCCGTACCTTTCCTAAGAAGCGATGTGGTGCAGAACGCCAGCTACTCGCAGGGTGTCAACGACTTTCTGAGAGAACTGACGGCTGAGGCTCGACAGAAACACCCGGGCAGAAAGTGCATCATGATGGCACACATGTACGCCAAGGGTTCGGATATCGCCAAGAAGGATGCGAGCGAGAAAATCATCATCGGCGGACAGGAGGAAGTGGACCTGGAAGGATGGAACGACCATCCCGACTATATGACTTGCGGACACATCCACAAACGGCAACATATCTGGAACACCGACTGGGCAAGATATACGGGAAGTATCCTCCCGATGTCATTTGCCGAGAAAGACTACACCCACGGCATCGACCTCATCACCATAGAACACGGAGAAGAGGAGGAAGGAAAGGAAACCGGCAAGAGCAAGGAATGGAAAGTAGATTTTCTGGAATACAAGCCTCAGCACGCCCTCCGCATTCTGCCCGAAGATGAGGAAGAACTGACCTTCAAGAAATGGCAGAAGCTCATCAATTCTGAACTCTCGGAGAGAACTGACGGCGAACTGAGCGACCATTTCGACTACGTGATGCTGAAGGTGAAACAGGAGAAACTGACCAGCGATGACATCAAGGAACTGGAGAAACTCGTCAACGAAAAGGATGCCGTGCTCTGCAAAATCCAGCGCATCATCCCACAACTGGACCTCTCCACCATCCAGGGTTCCCAGCAAATCACCAGCATAGAAGACATCATCAACCGTCCTCCGCTCGATACGCTGAAGGAAGCCTTCGCCATCAGGCACAACGCTCCGATGAACGAAAGACAGGAGAAAATGTTATCCGATTTATTAACGACATCATCATTATGAAATTCCTACAACTCGAAATACTCAACCTCGCTTCGCTTGACAAACAGGGAGGCGAGGTCATCAACTTTGAAGAAGGTGCCTTAGGCGAGAGTACCATCTTCAGCATCGTAGGTCCGACGGGAAGTGGCAAGTCTACCCTACTCGATGCCATCTGCCTTGCCCTCTACAACCGCGCCCCTCGCTACCCCAGGAAGAAAGGCGACAAGAACCAGAACATCGAGATTTTCGGAGCTGCCGATGCCAGTGAAAGTAACCGTCTGGCACCTACCGACAGTCGAAACATCCTGACACGTGGCAAGAAAGAGGGCTACAGCAAACTCACCTTCCTTGCCAACAACGGAAGCATCTACCGCGCAGAATGGCACGTCAGATTCCAGAGAGTGCGCTACGAGAACGCCAAGACTGCGCTCTATAAAATCACGGGAAACGGCGAAAAGATAACGGAGGAAGCTGCCGACTGGAACGAGCTGCCGAACATCATCGGACTCGACTACGACCAGTTTCTCCGTACCGTGCTCATCGCCCAAGGCTCGTTTGCCAACTTCCTGACGGCGAAGGAAAACGAGCGGTACGAACTCCTGGAAAAACTCATCGGATGCGAGGAAACTTATACGAACATCGCTACTGAAATCAAGAAGGCGAAAGACCAGGCGACGGATGCCTACAACCAGATGGCTGCATCGGTGGAAGCCGTAAAACAGAACCTGCTGAACGATGAAGAACTTGCCCAACTGCAGGAGGAAATCGCCCGGTTGGAAAAGGCAGAGAAGGAACTCGACAGCCAGTTGAAAGCCATTTCGAAAGACCTGCAATGGTTTGAGTAAAACGATAAGCAAATCAAGCAAATCACTATCTGCCAGACTGATATGGAGCAAGCAGCAGAAGCCATTAAAGCGATACAAGCCCAGATTCTCCGTCTGCAGTTGCACGATGAAGTACAGCCAGCAGTCAACCTACTGCAGGAAGTAGAGCGACAGACGCAAAGCATCCACGAGCAGGAAGAAAACATCCTGAAAGCGGAAGGAAACATCAAAAGTCAAGAGTCTGCCATCAGCGAAAGCGAGAAAACTCTCACCAGTCTGAAGGAAGCAGTAAGCAAGGCACAGGAACAGCTGGAAAAGGCGCTGCCGGTCATCGCTGAAGCAAGGGCGCTGAAAACAAAGATGGAAGCGGCAATGCCGAATCTGAAAGAAAAGAAAGAGGCATTGGAGTTGGCGCAGAAAGAGAATCTAACTGCCCTGAAAGACGTGGAGGAAAATGCCCGAAGCATCCAAAAATGGGAAGCAGAAACGGAGAAAGCGAACCTTGCCCTCAAAGCGATACAGGAAGAGATTGCCAAGCAGAAACAGGTTCTGCACGAAGCGACGCAAGCCGCAGAACAGGCTTGGGAGACGGAAAGAAATAAGACTGCCGGACAGAACATAGAGGAACTGCAGAACAGCAAGACTGTAGCCGACAGGAAACTGCAGGACGTCCAGCAAGCCATCAAGGTTGTGGCTCATCTCGATGCTGCCACAGCAGAAAAGCAGAAGAATGAGGAGCGCATCCTCGTCTTGGGCAAGAGAAACGCAGAGATAGATGAAGCGCTGGGCAAGTTGACCATCGAGGCGCTGACCCAAGAGACCCTGACGCTGAGAAATGCCTATACCCTCATGGTGAGCGAGAAATGGGAGATTCATCGTGCCAACTTGACCGAAGGCAAACCTTGTCCGCTTTGCGGCAGCACGACCCATCCTTATCATACCGACAACAGACAGTTTGAGGAAGCCACCACGGAACTCTCGCAACTTCTGAAAGTCAAGGAGAATCTGCTGAAATTTCAGCAGAAAGAGGAGAAGGATCTTTCCGGCGAGAGAAAACAGAACGACGGCGAAGTACAGACGCTCCAGAAACAACAGGAAAAGCTGTCGGGTGAAATCGCAACTTACGAAGAGGATTGGAAGGCGCTCATCGCCCAGTATCCAAAGATTCCAAAGGCAGAGACAGAACTGAAATTGCTTTTGCCTATCTATGAAAACAAGGCGAAAGATGCGAGCAGCAAACTGAGCCTCTTTAACAAGATTCAGAAAGAGATAGAACGGCTGACCCAACTCAAGGATAAGGCTGTAAAGGATGAAGCTGCGTATGAAAGCAAGGCTTCTACTATACAGAACAAAGCCCAAGAAAACACTTCAACCTGTGCCACAAAACTAGCTGAACAGAAAGCACTTACCGTCAACCTCATCTCACAGCAAAAGAGCAAGGAGGAGGCTTACGAGAAAGCTCTTCAGACATGGAATAGCGCCAGGAAGGAAATGGAGGAATGGCAGGAGAAATATAAGCAGATTCTGAATGGCGAAGAACCTGACGCGGCTGAACAAAGACTGACAGCAGCAAAGGATGAGGCAACGAAAGCAGCTGATACTCAGAACGAGAATATTAACAAGCTGAAGGCTGAACTCGCCAACAGTAAAGGTTCGCATCAAACCATGCTGTCTCAGAACAAGACGATGAAAGAGAATCTGCTGGCGAAGGAAAAGGAACTCAATCTTTGGATTGAGGAATATAACAAGCAGCTTGAAGAAAAGAGCATCGAAGGAAAAGACTCCGAAGAGGAAGGCATCGAGGAAAGAAGTATCGAACCAAGCCTTATCGACCGAAATACCATCCGGGAGATGCTTCACTCCACCGAAGACTGGAATGCTATCCGACGGGAAAAGGACGAAAAGGAGAAAGCCGTGGCTTCAACTACTGCTCTTTACCAGAGTGCAGAAAAGGCGCATCAGCAGCATTTGGAACATCAGCCTGCCCAAACCCGGGATGCTCTCTTAGCCATTCAGCAGGAGTATCAGGAAAGAAGCCAGCGCAACGAACTGATTGCTGCCAAAGCCAGAATGCAGAACCACCAGGAAGCCGTGAAGCAGTTGGGTGACAAGGCTGAGGCCCTGAATCTCGTAACACAGGAAAAGGATGACTGGACCGCCATCACGGATGCTATAGGAGCAGACGGAAAGACGCTGCGCAAGATAGCCCAATGCTATACGCTCAGTTTCCTGATAGCGCACGCCAACCAGGAAATCAGAAAGTTCAACAGCCGTTACGAACTGCAACAGGTAATGCATTCGCTGGGCATCCGAGTCATCGACCACGACCGTGCCGATGATATCCGAGACACCACCTCCCTATCAGGTGGCGAAACCTTCATCGTGAGTCTGGGCTTAGCCTTGGGCTTGTCGGCATTATCCTCCCGCAACATCTCCTTCGAGAACCTGTTCATCGACGAAGGCTTCGGAACCCTCGACCCCGATACCTTAGCCACGGTCATCGACTCCCTCGCCATGCTGCAAAGTTCGCAAGGCAAGAAGGTGGGCGTCATCAGTCATACCGACACGATGAGCGAGCGCATCACCACCCAGATAAGGATTATCAAGAATGGCAACTCCGGCAGCAGCCATATCGAGATCTATCCTTAACCCATCGTAATTACACCTTAAATTATATAGTAATAAAACAAAAGAAAGGGTGTGCCATAAATCCATGACACACCCTTTCTTTTGTTTCCATTGAATATTAAACCCTGTTTCCCTCTTTAGGGAAAACCACGGTTGGCTTGAAGGTCTTAGCCTCCTCAAAGTCCATCAGGGCATAGGCGATGATAATCACCGTGTCTCCCACCTGCACCTTGCGGGCTGCAGCACCGTTCAGGCAGATACAACCGCTACCACGCTCACCCTTGATAATATAGGTCTCCAAGCGCTCACCATTGTTGTTGTCTACAATCTGAACCTTCTCGCCTGCTATCAGATTAGCAGCGTCCATCAAGTCCTCATCGATGGTGATGCTACCCATATAATTCAGGTTAGCCTCAGTTACGGTCACACAATGGAGCTTACTCTTCAATACTTCTATCTGCATTGTTCTGTTATTACTTGATCTGTTACGGATTAAACTTAATAAAGAATATCTATCGAGGAATTATCCCTTATACTTGATATGGTCGATGAGACGGATAGGAGTCTTACCGCAATAAACGGTGATGCAACCTACCACGTATGCACTATCCTCCCATGAAGAAACATCCTGCAGGCTGTCGCCATCCACAATCTGGAAATACTCTACCTCCAGACCCTCTACAGCATTGATGTCGGCAACCACCTTATCGTGAGTTTCCTGTACGGTATGAGTCTTGGCATACTCCACACTCTCCTTCAGGGCCTTATAGATGTTTGGCGCAATGGCACGCTCATCAGGAGCTAGCAAAGTATTACGGCTGCTCTTAGCCAAACCATCCTCATCACGGACAATAGGGCACTCTACAATCTGCACATCGCTGTTGATGTACTTCACGAGCTGCTTGATGACAGCAATCTGCTGCCAATCCTTCTCACCGAAATAAGCACGAGTTGGTCGAACGATATAGAAAAGACGGCTCACTACCTGACATACACCATTGAAATGACCCGGGCGCTTGGCACCCTCCATCACGGTAGAAACAGGTGGAAACTCAAAGTGGCGTGTATCTGGTGTAGGATACATCTCCTTCACCGATGGTGCAAACACATAGTCAGCACCACAAGCCTCCAAGAGCTTGCAGTCAGCATCGAGGGTACGAGGATAGCGATCCAAGTCACCCTGATCATTAAACTGTGTAGGATTCAGGAACACAGAAACTACAGTCACGCCATTTTCCTTTACACTGCGCTTAACAAGAGAGGCGTGACCCTCATGCAGCGCACCCATAGTTGGCACAAGGCCGATTTCCTTTCCCTCCTTACGACACATGAAGAGTTCGTTCTGGAGGTCAACAATCTTATTGAATACTTTCATCGTCATAATCTGTTTTCGGGTGCAAAATAACAACTTTTTTCTCAAATGAGAAAGAAAAAACCTAAAAATATGCGAATTATTGCCGAAAATAATGAATTTCGGAGAAAAAATGCCCCTATTTGAAGTTTTTTTTGTACCTTTGCACGTAATTCGTAAGAATAAAATTTAAATTTTATGGCAAAAAAAGTATTATTTATCAATCAGGAGATCGACCCATACGTAGCCGAGTCTCACATGTCAATCATGGGACGCGAACTGCCTCAGAAGATGCAGGAAGCAGGTTTTGAGATCCGCACCTTCATGCCTAAGTGGGGCACCATCAACGAGCGTCGCGGACAATTGCACGAGGTCATTCGCCTGTCTGGTATGAACCTTATCATAGATGATACAGACCATCCGCTGATCATCAAGGTTGCATCTATACCAACAACACGACAGCAGATTTATTTCATCGATAATGACGACTATTTCAAGAGCCGCCAGATGGGCACCGATGAAAACGGAAAGGAATATGCCGACAACGGAGAAAGAGCTATCTTCTTTGCACGTGGTGTATTGGAAACCGTCAAGAAGCTCCGCTGGCAGCCTGATGTAATCGTCTGCCAGGGTTGGGCTAGCGCAGTAGTGCCATTCTATGTAAAGACTGCCTACAGCGAAGAGCCTTCATTTGCAGAATCAAAGGTGATTACCGCTCTCTATACCAACGAACTCAAGGGTGAACTGGGTACCAACTTCAAACGTTGCGTTGCCTTCCGCGATGCCAAGTCTGAACTGCTCGACGGCTATCAGGACGACTTCAACTTCATTGAACTCGGCAAACTCGCCATCGACTATAGCGACGGTGTAGTAGAAGGTGAAGAAGAAGCTAACCAGATTCTCTTTGATTATGCGAAGGAGAAGAACAAGCCTGTACTGGCTTATCCGGGAGAAGATATCCAGGAGCCATACGCAGACTTCATCAACAAGGTTTGTCCTGACGCAGAATAAAATTCCGACAACAGAGACACATACATACAAGGATAATGAAAATTTTAAGACTCTTAACAGTATTAGTAATAGCAGCGCTTACTTTCGCTGCATGTGATGATACCACCGAGGGAATCGGTGGTAGCATCACTAATAAGATAGACAACATTAACATTTCTAACTCAGCGTTCAATGTTACCACAAAGTCTATAGTAGCAGATTCCGTATTGAGCCGCAACAACACGGGGCTCATCGGAAAGATGAAAGACCCGGAAACCGGCAACTATGTAAAGGGCGACTACATGACCCAATTGAGCGTATTGCCTACTTTCTCTGTAGATACACTCGATTACATCAAGCAGGCAAACAACGGTTCTATCGAAGCAGACTCATGCTACCTTCTGGTTTCATACAATGCCAGCTACGGTGATACCATCGCCCCAATGAAGGTGACAGCCTATGAGATGACAAAGCCGATGTCAGAAGATCAGGAGTATTACTCTAATTATGATGCCTTCAAGGAAGGCTGGGTAAGCGAAAACAACCAGCATTGGAGCAGTAATTACAACTTGAGCAATACATCAGATGTCAAGAACTTCAAGATTTACTTGAATAAGAAGTATGAGAAAGATGGTAAGACATACAAGAACTATGGTTCTTACATCATGCAGACATACGCAGAACATCCTGAGTACTTCAAGACCAACTACAAGTTCCTGCACAACGTCTGCCCTGGCTTCTACATCAAGAATGTAGGTGGTACGGGTAACATGGCTAAGATCTGGAATACAGAGCTTATCTTCTACTGGCCCCGTCACAAGACCATCAATAAAGACAGTACAGCTGTAAGCATCGGATACAACCGTTTCGATGGTACAGAAGAGGTATTGCAGCTCAACAAGATTGAGAACGATACCGAGAACTTGAAGAAGTTGGCAAGTAAGGATCAGGAGAAATGTACTTATCTCAAGTCACCGGCAGGTATCTTCACCGAGGTTACCCTCCCTATCGAAGATATCATGAAAGGTCATGAGAAGGATACGCTCAACACAGCTACCATCTCTTTCCCACGGCTCAACAATAAAGACGAAGACAACGCATATAACTTTGCTACACCAAGCACCATCCTGATGGTTCAGAAAGACAGTTTGAAGTCGTTCTTCGAAAAGAGCAAGTTGGCTGACAACCGTACTTCTTATACGGCAAGCTACAGCAGTACCGGCACCTACAAGAATGCCTATACATTCCAGAATATCGCCAATCTGGTTTCTGCCATGTATAAGAACAAGGGCAAGGGGGAAAACTGGAATAAAGTAGTACTGGTTCCTGTAAACGTCATCACAACCACACAGGGCTATACTACCGTTATCTCCAAGATCAATCACGATATGTCACTCGCTTCTACCCGACTGAAACGAGGTATAATAACCACCGACAGCAACGGCAAGGAGACAAGTCCTATACAGATAAAGGTGATTTACAGTAAGTTTAAAGAAGAATAAGCATTCATAACGCAAAGTAAAAAAAGGAAACGAAACATGGCAGATAATTTTTTGGAGCGTCATCGCGAAGAATACGAGATACGCAAGGCTGCATGGCTCAAGAAGAAGAAACTATTCATGAAGTCAGGCAAGAAACAGAAGCCCCAGACACAGATGCCACGTCCTGAAGACGAATCGTTATAAACACGAAAAAATATTCAGAGTCCTGAGAAAGAGGGTGTATCATAAAACATTTGAATGTTTATGATACACCCTCTTAACTTTGCCGGTTAACACTTAAAAACCGCCGCATAAGTACAATAAAAGCCATTTAATACAAAATAAGACAAAATTAATTTGGAGTTTACCCATTTTTTTTATATCTTTGCATTGTGAACTTAAAAGTATTAAATATTAAACAGACAAAAAGCAATAAAATAAAAATAATCAAGATATTAGTAGAGATACTGGTCTATGGGTTTGACTTTTCTAAGAACTTGCATTTAAGGATACAAGATATTTGCAGGATACAAGTTACTTGCAATATATGAGATACTTGGTTTATGTTTATAGATAATGGAGAAATTACTCTCATAAAGAAATTTGTTTTTAAGTTTAAACAAAAATGCTAAAGTTAGATGTTAGTAATATAAGTCCCCGTAGTGACCGTGAGGCTACTGCGGGGACGCTTTTTCAATTTATAGTATATAGAAACAAAAAGGGCAAGACCAGAGATGGCCTTGCCCAATCTATTTTTATAACTCTTTATCTATATTATAAGATTCTACCTGTAAGAGAGAACTTCAAAACAGGATAAACCTTCAAGTCTTTTACGAACTTAGAGAGATCATCCTCGCCAGCATCTTCCAATGCCTTATTGATATCTATCTCGTTACCATTCTGGTAAACCTTGAGCTTGCCCATGAACTGGCAACCCAACTCAAAGCGGCAACCGATACGGTTCTTAGGAACCAGACGACCGAAACCTAAACCAAGGTATGGACGAACATTCTTGCAACGGATATCACCCTGAAGGTTATAGTTCTCATCGAGCTCCAAGTTGTAACCACCCAAGTTGGCATTAGCTTTTACAGCCTGGCGGAACTGATTCTTCAATTCAGGAGTAGGCAAGCTCTCAGAGAACTGACGAAGTCCATCACAAGAACCGGTAACCTCAGCAATCTTCTCACCACCAATAGACAAACCAGCAGCGATAAAGAACTTGCTGCCACCACCGAATGGATACAGATTAGCCTTTACATTAAAGGTGGTACGGTCGAATGAGCCTTCTGCATGAATGGTTTCACTGGTTGGGTACTGAACATTAGGTACTTGAGGCAAAGAACTGGTATTGACATCTACATCCAAATCACCAGACAGTTTGAAAGATGGCATGATGTTCACACCTGCTTCTACCTCAAGGAAGTTAGTAACAGGAGCAGCCACACCAACACTAATACCCTCGGTACTTGCCCCACGTTAAGACCTACATGGTTAAAGATACCGCGCTTGTAATCGCTCTGTGCCATTACACTTCCTACACCAGCAAGCAGAATTACTGCCATCATCATTAATTTCTTCATAATCGTTCTGTTTATAAGTTAAATATTAAACTCTTTTTTGCATATCGTTCGTAAATATGCTACAAATATAAACAAAAGTTACAAGAAGAACAAATAATTACACAAAAAATTAAGACTCTTTAGTACTTTAGCATACTAAAGAGCCCTAATATATTATTAAAAACGCAAAATCAGACTACTGAACTTAATCTACTACCGTAAACTTGGCATATTTCAGCAGAAGCTGTTTGGTGCCAGAATGAACGAACTCAACCGTAGCCTTCGTATTCTCACCAGTACCTTCAATCTTCAATACTGTTCCCCGACCAAAACGCTGATGTTCTATCTTCATTCCCTCCTGCAAAAGACAAGATGAACTGCCAGCAGATGATGCTGTAGAAGAAGAAACTGATGCAGAAGAAGATCCAGTACCGCGAGAAGCAGGATGAGAAGAATGCGTCTCCATATAACGCTTAGCTGCATTCAGCGCTCTAACAGACTTGAAATTACCTTCAGAGAGAGATGAGCGTCCGGAAACAGACGAGCGTCCGGAAGTACGTGAAGTCTCCGGTTCATCATCAAAGAGAGAAGGCTTAGGATCTGCTACAAACTGCGATGCTACCGGTTTGGAATTCTGATACCTGCTACTGTATCTAGGCAGCTCAGCATCCTCCCACGGTCTGCGAGGACGTTGCGCTCTCGCCCACTCCGGCTGGTCAGACATAGAGCCAAACAAGCTTCCACCAGCCTCATCCTGACTATCTATCAACTTGCCGTCAATCTCATCGATAAACCGACTCGGATTATCAAACTCCATCTTGCCATATCGCCAGCGGTTCTTGGCGTTCGTCAGGATACAATGTTTCTCAGCTCGCGTAATGGCTACGTAAAGCAATCTCCGTTCCTCCTCCAGTTCTCGGAGCGAAGCAGCAGAAAGCGGACTCGGGAAGATATTCTCTTCCAAACCAACCACGAAAACCGTAGGAAACTCCAGACCTTTGGCTGCATGAACCGTCATCAGAGAAACACGAGGTACATCCTTATCACCATCGCTGTCAGCATCGGTAAGCAGCGCCACATCCTGCAGATAATCCTGCAGGAAGAGTTCATCGAACCTCCCCTCTTCACGGCATTCCTCCACAAAAGCAGACATACCGCTCAAAAATTCCTCCAGGTTCTCCTGACGTGCCTGATCATCGGCATCCTTGCCCGTCATGATATCCTGACTGATACCACTCTCCTTGATAATAGCATCACCCAATTCATAGACATCTGTAGTTTGAGCCCGGTCGATAAAGGAAGAAATCAGCAATCTGAAGGATTCCAGCTTGTTCATCGTACCCTTGTTAACCGCCAGTCCATACTGCTCAGGAGCACAGATTACCTCCCAGAAACTCACCTGATTCTGATGGGCACAGTCAGCAATCTTCAGCACCGTAGTAGCCCCTATTCCTCGTGCCGGATAGTTGATGATACGCTTGATAGCCTCTTCATCATCCGGATTCGCCACCAGACGGAAATAAGCAATAATATCCTTAATTTCCTTGCGCTGGTAGAAACTCAGTCCGCCATAAATGCGATAAGGAATACCCTGCTTTCTGAACTCCTCCTCGAAGCTGCGGCTCTGGGCATTGGTGCGGTAGAGAATGGCAAAATCACTATACTGGCATCCATCCTCGCGCCGGATACGCTTCACGTCCTTCGCCACAATCGCCGCCTCTTCCTTGTCGCTGTAAGCAGGTTTATACTGAATCTTCTCACCCTTCGCATTCTCGCTGAACACATCCTTAGGAATCTGGTTGCGGTTATGCTTGATCAGACTGTTAGCTGCCTCAACGATGGTCTGGGTAGAGCGGTAGTTCTGTTCCAGTTTGAAGAGACGCGTGCCCTGAAACTGGCGCTGATAGTTGAGAATATTATCGATATTGGCACCACGGAAACTATAGATACTCTGCGAGTCATCACCCACGGCACAAACACGCTGCTTCTCCTGACAGAGTTGCATGACGATAGACATCTGAACGTGGTTGGTATCCTGATACTCATCCACCAGGACATAATCGAAGCGGGCGGCATATTTGTGGCGAATATCCTCATGCTCCCTGAAGAGCTGATAGGTAAGCGTCAGCAAATCATCGAAATCCATGGCATTAGCCTGCTTGCAGCGCTGCACGTAAGCCACGAAAATCTTACCAACCTCAGGCATCTGCGCACGCTTGTTCTGCTCGAAGATAGCCGCATCGCTCTCATAAGCCGCAGCACTCATCAGGTTGTTCTTCGCCATCGAAATCTTGGCATGAACGGCAGCAGGCTTATACTTCTTATCATCCAGCCCCATCTCCTTCACTATCGCCTTGATCAGCGAGCGCGAGTCACTTTCGTCATAAATGGTAAAGTTGTTGTTGAAGCCGATATGCTCAGCCTCCGCTCTCAGGATTCGGGAGAAGATGCTGTGGAAAGTACCCATATAGAGATGTTGGGCGAGATCATTTCCCACCAGTTTTCCGATACGTTCCTTCATCTCCCTTGCCGCCTTGTTGGTAAAGGTAAGCGCCATGATGCTCCAGGGTTTCATGCCCTGGCTCAGGAGATAAGCTATTTTATAAGTAAGCACACGCGTTTTACCCGAACCTGCACCGGCTATCACCAGCGAAGGTCCGTCAATATATTCTACCGCAGCACGCTGCGCTTCGTTCAAGTCTTTCAGTAAATCCATGAATCAATATTTGAGGCAAAAAACTATTTTAAGGTCACCCCTATCAACTATAAACTATCAACTAAGTATTACTTTCCCCTATATCCTCCCACAGCCGTGCCCGGGTCGAAATCTTCGCCCTCACGAGGGAAGGTAGGGATAAATCTCATCTGATGTTCTATCTGTCGCTGGCGCTTCTTCATATAAGCGCTAGGATGCAGCGAACTGAATTTGCGCGGATTAGGAAGTGTAGCTGCTATCAGCGCACACTCGCCACGAAACAGATCTTTCGCTTTCTTGTCGAAATGATATTCTGCAACCGCATCCACACCATAGATACCCGGTCCCATCTCAATGCTGTTGAGATAAACCTCCATGATGCGCTGCTTGCTCCACATCATTTCGATGAGGAAGGTAAAGTAGACTTCAAATCCCTTGCGGGTCCATGAACGGCCAGGCCACAGGAAGACATTCTTAGCAGTCTGCTGACTGATGGTACTTGCTCCATGCACCTTTCCGCCACGTGCATTATTCTTCGCCGCACTCTCGATGGCATTGAAGTCGAAACCGTGATGCTTCAGGAATCTCGCATCTTCGCTCGCCATTACCGCCACTGGCATGTGAGGCGAAATCTTATCCATCGAAACCCAATGATGATGCAGGGTAATACTCTCTCCATCAGCTACTTGCTGGAAGCATCGGATAAACATCAGAGGAGTGACATACACAGGAATGAACCTATATGCCACTACAGCAAGAATGGTGGTACTGAAAAACAGCACCACCACCCATTTTACTATATTCTTGATTTTCTTCAAAATCATCTATTTAGTTTTTCCCTTCCGGGAGCATGAAACTTATTACTTCAATGTACCGTTATTGGCTGCGTTAACCATAGCCTGGCTAGCATACATGTAAACCTCTACACGACGGTTCTGGGCGCAAGCAGCAGTAGTATTCACTACAGGGTTAGCAGAACCAAAACCCTGAACATTCTTTACCTGACGGCTGGTAACACCGCAAGAAGCGAGATAGTTGTAAACAGCCTCAGCACGCTTCTGGCTCAAAGGCAAGTTGATACCATCATTACCTGTAGCATCGGTATAACCCTGGATAGAAACCTCACAGTCGGTATTGTTCTTCAATACACCGGCAAACTGAGCCAAATCAGTCTTTGCGCTGCTGCTGAGAGTAGAACCGTTAGTTGGGAAGAGGATACCAGAAGCAAATGTTACCTTAACGGCAGACAAGCCATTGGCATCTGTTACAGTCTCAACCTGTGCATTCTTCACCCGTTCAGCCTCAGCCTTCACCTTATCCATGTGCTTTCCGATGAGGTTACCAGCACCGCCACCAACAGCTGCACCGATAGCAGCACCAACAAGTGCACCTGTACCACGATGGCTATTGTTGAGCAATCCACCAACGATAGCACCCAGAGCTGCACCAGAACCGGCACCTACAGCTGTACCTGTCTTCTGATTGGTTCCACAACTTGAGAAAAGCAAGCACAAAGAGAGGCCTGCAACTGCAAAATTAGTCTTTTTCATTTTAAAATCTCCTATATTTATGTTATTTAATTGCAAAGATAACTCTTTTTTCTCCATAATGGAGAGTTTTCTAATATTTTTTTGTATTTTTGCATGCAAATTTAAGGGTATTTGTCGAAATAGAGCTAGGAAATCACCTATTTGGGGGTGGAAAATCCCTAAAAGTAGGATTTCAGACACCTGCAGACAGATGAACTGCCGTCAGCAGATGATGAAGGCTCATGCTTATACCTTAATATATAAGTAACAGAAGAAATAAAAAACAAAATAAATAGAATAAAGCAATATGGCTAAAGAACTCAAGAATTTAACCAAGCGCGCTGACAACTACAGTCAGTGGTACAATGATTTGGTAGTAAAGGCTGATCTCGCTGAGTTGTCACCAGTTCGTGGTTGTATGATTATCAAACCATACGGTTACGCAATCTGGGAGAAGATGCAGCAGCAGCTCGACAAGATGTTTAAGCAGACAGGTGTACAGAACGCATACTTCCCTCTCCTCATCCCGAAGAGTTTCTTCTCTCGTGAGGCTGAGCACGTGGCAGGTTTCGCCAAGGAGTGTGCCGTAGTTACCCACTACCGCCTCCGTTCTACAGAGGATGGCAAAGAGGTTGAGGTTGATCCTAACGCAAAGCTCGATGAGGAGCTCATCATCCGTCCTACTTCTGAGACCATCATCTGGAACACCTATAAGAACTGGATCCATTCATGGCGTGATCTCCCTATCCTCTGCAACCAGTGGTGTAACGTAATGCGTTGGGAGATGCGTACCCGTCCGTTCCTCCGTACTTCTGAGTTCCTCTGGCAGGAGGGTCATACCGCTCATGCCACTAAGGAAGAGGCTGAGGCAAAGGCTCAGGAGATGCTCAAGGTTTACGCTGATTTTGCAGAGAACTACATGGGCGTTCCTGTATTGCAGGGTGTGAAGAGTGAGACTGAGCGCTTCGCCGGTGCTCTCAACACTTATACCATCGAGGCAATGATGCAGGATGGCAAGGCTCTCCAGAGTGGTACTTCTCACTTCCTGGGTCAGAACTTCGCCAAGAGTTTCGATGTTACCTACTTGAACAAGGAGAACAAACCTGAGTACGTATGGGCTACTTCATGGGGTGTTTCTACCCGATTGATGGGTGCCCTCATCATGGTTCACAGCGATGACAACGGTCTCGTATTGCCTCCAAAGCTGGCTCCTATCCAGGTGGTTATCGTTCCTATCAACAAGGGCGACGAGCAGTTGGCTCAGATTACTGCTAAGTTGCAGCCTGTCATCGACCAGCTCCGCGAGTTGGGCATCACCGTGAAGTATGATGACAACCCTGCCAAGCGTCCTGGCTTCAAGTTCGCTGACTATGAGTTGAAGGGTGTTCCTGTTCGTCTGGCTATGGGTGGCCGTGACTTGGAGAACAACACCATCGAAATTATGCGCCGTGATACCTTGGAGAAGGAGAACGTAAGCTTCGACGGCATCGTTGAGCGCGTAAAGAACATGTTGGAAGACATCCAGAAGAATATCTTCGAGAAGGCTCGTGCTTACCGTGATGCTCACGTTTATGAGTGCGACAACTACGAGGAGTTCAAGGAGCGTGTGAAGAACGGTGGTTTCTTCCTCTGCCATTGGGACGGTACAGCCGAGACCGAGGCTAAGATTAAGGAAGAGACTCAGGCTACCATCCGTTGCGTGCCTTTCGCTTACGAGCAGACTCCAGGTGTAGATATGGTAAGCGGCAAGCCAGCCGTAGCCCGTGTCATCATCGCAAGAAGCTATTAATCATCCCCGGTGTCGGGAGTTTATCCTGACACCATAATATATTTAATATGAGGCAGTTGATACTATACATCCTTTTTCTGGTGTCCATGGTCTTCTCAGGCTATGGAGAGGTATCTGCTGCCTCTATTTCTTTTACTCCCGAGGATTCTTATACCGAAGATGCAAGCCATAAGAAAGATGGTTTGACAAAGGTAGAATATGACAAGAGCCAGCCTGAGGCACAACTTGAAAACGCTTCACAGCTTGCTTACCGCATCTGTAGCAGCCGTCCGCAGCGCTTATTGCCAAGTGGCAACATGCACAACAGTCAGACTGCCAGCAGATTGCTTACAAATAGAATCCGTTATTTATCATCCCTTTTATCAGCTATAGAAGGTGGCATGGAGCCTTTCCGACAGGAAACTGCCCCAATCCACTTTGATGTCGCCAGCAAGTATTATGTCATTTGCCTGCGGCGTCTGCTCTGTTAGTGCTTATTCTTTTCTCTTTTTAAAATTTCATATAGATTTATCGCATCTTTCCTAAGATTTGCGATAAGACTGGTTACACCCCTATTCAAAACAAAAAACAGTTCAATATATATTATTTTTCAAGAATTAAGAATAAGCAAATAACAGTATAAAATTATGGCAAAGATTAATCATTTAGAGATGGGTGCTGATGTTTTGGCACTCCAGGATGTACAGGTAAAGAAAGGTTTCATGGGTTTGACAGTCAAGCTCATCTATCAACCAACCAACAGTGTGATTAAGATAAAAGAGAAGGAATATTCTGCAGAGGATGGAAGAAAGCTTGAGAACATCCTCAGTGCAGCCCCAAAGGATGTAGAAACAGCGATCAGCAACTTCCCTGTTTCTGCCATCAGCATGGGTAATATGAAGTTACAGGCTTGCATCTCTGACGACCACCAGTTTGTTGCCACACAACTCCTTGCCTTCAAGGATTTCGGTTACAAGCCAGTTACAGAGATGAAGACCTATACAGGAAAGACAGCCGAGGCTTTCGCTCAGTTGTTTTAGTTATATCACAATTTCGGGACAGGGGACAGAACGATTCCTCTGTCCCTTTTTTATTTTATAGGTATAGGATGAAATCTTTATTTGAAAGAAGGCGGTTCATTCCCCTCTTCCCAATTACGGTAATGCTTAGGCGACAGACCGGTATGTTTCTTGAAGAAGGTTCCGAAGGCTGAAGCATTGGGAAAACTGAGTTCATTGGCTATCTGCTGTATCGTCTTCGTGGTGTTCTTCATCAGATAGATACTGCGACGGATCATCGCCTTGAAAAGCAACTGCTGGACCGTCTGACCGCAAACCGACTTGACCAGTACCGACAGATATTTCGGTGTAAGACAGAGTTCATCTGCATAGAAAGCCACACTGCGCTCACGCATATAATTCTTCTCTATCAGCAGCACCAGCGACTCAAAGATGGCAATCTTCCGTTCCATCTCCTTGCCGGCAGCCTTGAACGATGCCGAGAAGATGCTGCACAAACGGTACGTAACAGCCATCAGCAACAGTTTCTGCTCATGCACACAATAGGCATCCAGTTCACCACTCTTCTCTTTTTCCAGCTCCAGTTTCCTCAGCATCAGGGCATAGGAAGTAAGCATATCCTCATAGCCCGTCGTCCTGACATGGCAGGGTTTGGGATAAATCGTAGCATAAAGACGCATGGTAACCACGGTATTGCCCAACATGTGACGAATCTGTTCAGCACGGTAAAAAAGAAGGGTATATTTAAGGTTCTTTCCCGTTTCCTGCACATGAAACATCACTCCTTTGGAGAGGAAAACGGTCTCACCCTCAGATGCAACAAAGGATGTTCCGTCTACGCAGAAACGGAACATCCCCTGATGACAGATTACGATTCCGACATAGTCGGAGTAGAAAGGCTGCATCAACAGCTGAGGAAACTCATGAGCCTCATATATGATGATATTATCTGTTATTTTCATGATGAATATGGGTCTGTTATCTTCAGATTTAACTGCGAAGATAACAAAAATATCCATTCATCAGATGAGCAGCCTGTATCTTTTATGATATTTTAGCACTCCCCTACCTTCTTCCCAGGGATTTCACATCTACATTCTTCAGCAGATACTCACGCGTCAGTTCCCCGATATTGCGCTTGCGCCAAGGGAGAACGAGCATCAGTCCGGCACACAGCAGACAGCCGTAGAAGGTCCAGCCTGCCATCTCCTTGATACTCACCAGCGTGGCCTGTACCTGTACCTTTCCCTTCGTACTCATGGCAGCCATATTCTGCGCCTCGGTTACACTCTTGCCCTGATATTGCATGCCTCTCACCGTCTGGTCGTAAGTCTTCGCCGTCTCTATGCTCGTACGGTCGTAATCCTGGGCAAAGCGGGTTACATAATACTGCTGTCTGTGCTGAAGCACATTGGTATAGAGCGCCGAGCCGATGCAAGGGGCAATGACCATACGAACGGTAAGCATGATGCAAACCCAGGTTGACATGAAGCGGTAAGGCATGCGCTGGTTGGCTATCGTGGAGATGAGCGAATAGAGCAGCATCATTCCCGTAGAACGGATGATAATAGGCCATTTCATACGCTCATACATACCGTCGTTCTGTACCTCGAAATACATGTACAGCGCATAGGCTCCGATAAAGAGAAAACCCAGACAGTACATCCACTTCAGGTGAACATTCTTGGCTCGGGCAATGACGGCGAATATCAGTCCCACGGTGTAGCCCACCATCACCCAGTTGCCTAGCGTGGCGTTCTGCCAGTTATCTATCTTCATGCTCACATTGGTGAACACGTTGACAAACATGGCACTCGAATTGCAGACCATCAGCAGGAAGAAGAGCAGGATGCCGTAGTTGATGACCCTGAGCTGGAACACCTCCATGATGAAATAAGGTGAACGCCGCGTCTTCTCCAGATAGATGAACAGAGCGGTAAAGATAAGACAGACCACCGAAGAGAAACGGATGGTAGGATCATCAAACCAGTCGAGCGTCTTACCGAAGACCATGACGTAAGCAAACGAACAGAGCATGATACTGAACACCGTAACATTGCCAAACTTCGACATCGTTATCGGGAACTTAGGCATCGGATACTTATGATAAGGCATGGTGAAGAACACGATGATGATGCCTGCCAGCATGAATGCCATCATGAAATGATAAACATACTGCCACTCATAGGCATAAGCAAGCCATGCCGTTAGCCAGGTTCCCAACTGTCCGATAATCATGAAGAAGAGATAGATAACCGGCTGCGAAACCATCTTCTCCGAATCTACCGCATCCCATGCTTCCTCGGTAGTAGGCTCACATCCCGGCGTGATATTCCTCGTAGCCTCTATTCCGAAACCGTATCTGATGAGTACGAAGAGATGCGCCATCAGCAACGTCTGGCGGACAAAACCCATCAGCAGACTGCACAGTCCGAGTATAAACAGAGAGTCGGTCTGGGCACACACAAAACTGAGGATAAAGAGAATGGAGAAGCCCACGATACACATCATCTTCTCTCTACGGATGCACACCAGTTCATAAAAGAACGGCGAGAAAGCCGCCATTCCTATCGAGGTGCAGAAGCCCGCAAAGGCAATGTATTCCGACTGGATGCCGAGCCCGCTCATCATCTCGCCGCTGTTGGCAGAATAGACACCACTCATCGTAATCATCGGCACGAAGAGGATGATCATGAAGATGATGCCGAGCGGTTTGGGCACCCAATCATAAAACGGATAATTCTTATATTCTTCTTCCATATATTACTTCATTTCCATCTAGCTGTTTTTTACTTTCTCTCAGCCTTGACAACCACCATCATGCCGGCAGCAAGATGCTCATTATCCTCTTTGCTGAGGTTGTTGAAATCGATTCTTACAGGCACACGCTGCTGAATCTTGACAAAGTTGCCAGCCGAATTGTCTGTAGGTACCAGCGAATATTTCGAACCGGTAGCACCAGAAATGGCGGTCACCGTACCCTCAAACTCCTTGTTACTGATGGCATCTACGGTCATACGCACCTTCTGTCCTACATAGAGATTCTCTATCTGGGTTTCCTTATAGTTGGCAATCACCCATTTGTTGTTGGTTGGAATGATGTAGGTAATGGTGGTTCCTGCATTCACCATCTGTCCCTCCTCGATAGAGCGGCGACCCAGTTTACCGTCGCAAGGGGCCACAACCACACAGTAAGAGAGATTCAGCTTTGCCATCTCTACGGCAGCCTCGGCACGCTCGATGGAGGCAGCCACATTCTGCTTGCGGGTAGTTACCTCGTTTACGCCCTTATAGGCAGCAGCCTGCTGCTTCTTTACCCCTTCGAGTTTCTTCCTGGTAGCAGCATATTCCACCTCCAGCTGTTCGAGCTGGATAGGAGTAGCCGCCTTCTTTTCTACCAGGTTGCGATAGCGTTCGCAGTCCTTGGCTAGTTTGGCAAGTCGTACATTTATTTCATCGATAGATGCCTGATAGATAGAAGCTGATGTCTCGGTGGTCTGCTCTGTAGCGTTGATGACATTGGCTCCTGCCTTGGCATCCTTGAGGGCTGCTTCAGCCTCCATCAGACGGATACGATACTCCCGGTCGTCGAGCACAAGGAGGGTATCTCCCTTGTGTACTTCCTGATGTTCTCTGAAGCATACCTTGGCGATATAGCCGGATGCACGGAGATTAACCGGTGAGATATATTGCTCTATCTGAGCATCATTGCTCGTTTCGTTAGAGTTATAATCGAGGAAGAGGCATACGATCTTCCAGAGTCCGAAAGCCAGGATGGCAACACCTATCAGACTGGCGATAATCTGTCTTACGCGCTGCTTCTTGAGTTTCTTCCTGGTTTCTTCGTGAGATACCTGTGTAGCCTCTGCTGTTTCTACATTTTTATTTTCGTTCTGTTCCATAGTTATATTGTAATTTGGAATCAGGGAATATGAAGTAAAGTTTTTTACATCCCGTTTTCCTGTTTATATTTTATTTTTTAATGATTTATTCTTCTCCGTTATTTAGCAACCGAAATCTGGTTGAGCTGTCCAGTCAGCTTGAGCAGCGAGAGATTGGCAACCTTGTAGCGATAGTAGGCTGTGAGATAATTGTTCATTGCCTCGCTCATACGCATCTCGTCCTGCAGCACCGCTGTCATCGAAGCCACACCCTCCTTATACTGGTCGGCTGTTACGTTGTAAACATCCTGAGCCATGGTATAATTATCAAACTGTTTCTTGTAGTTGCGCTGACTGTTGTTCACCTCGCTCACCGCATTCATATAGTTTGCCTGCAGTCCCTTCAGGGCGTCCTCGTAACCGATGCGTGCATTCTCCTCCTCTATCTTCGCCTTTCTGATTTTAGAACGCTTTTCAAAACCATCGAATACAGGCACTCGCAGCTGGATGCCCAGACCGTTGGAACCATACCAGTGGTTTGATTCGCCCGAATGAATCCAGTGATCTATCCTATCGGTAAAGGCAGAATACATCAGGTTTCCGGTCAGCGAGAGCGATGGCAGATAACCGTCCTTGGCTAGTTTGGTCTGCTTCTGCGTGAGCAGTTTCTTCTGTTCCAGCAACTGGAGTTCGTAGAGTCCCGTATCCAGTCCGTCAGCCTTCACCAACTCTATCTTTCCTGGATCTACGGCTGTCACCTTCATCTCCTTCTCGGCAGGATAATCTATCACATACTTGAGCATGGTATACTGCTGATCGAGCATGGCGATGGCGTTATCGCGCTGCACGGTGAGGTTCTCGATATTGAGATTCACTCGCTTCAGATCTACCTCCAGACTCATCTGGTTGTCATAGAATGCCTGGGTGATGTTTCTGAGTTCTACCAGTCGCTTGATATTGTCATCCGTCAGACGAATCTGCTCAGATGTGTTCTGCGCCATGTAATACATCTTGGCAGTCTGCACGATAAGGTCTTCACGCGCCTTCTCATAAGAGAGTTGGTTGAGTTTATCGGCAATCTTGGTGATGTCGATGGCGGTAAGAATCATCTGGTTATACAGTGGCATCTGCAATTGTACACCCGCCGAAGCATTATACTGCAACGTCTTGGTTACATTATAAGGCTTGCCGTAAGCCGAGCCGTCGGTAACCGAAACAGGCGGCGTAAAGTTGTCGTTGAGCTGTGCCACCGCATTGATTTGCGGATAGAGTTTAGCCTGATTTTCGCTGATAGCGTACTTTCCCTTAGCTATTTCGTTTCGGCTGCTCTGGAGCGACAGGTTGTTATCCACTGCCATCTGCAGACACTGGCTGAGCGTAAGCGTCTCCTGTGCGCCAAGAGTATGGAAAGCTCCGAGCGCGAAACATAAGATGATTATTTTCTTCATTTCTTCTTAATGATTTCTATTGATTTACGTTTCATTTATTATCTAGGTGCAAAGGTACAGCTTTTCGGTGATAAATGACTATTCACATCTTATCACAATATGTTCAAAATTTCCGAAAATAACAGGATATGGTTCAGTATCAGCCTCATCGGCCTACTGGCTTTCAGCTATGCGCTTCTCCAGAACCTTCTTCAGGTTATCAGCAGAGCCCATTCCCAACTTCTTTCTGATATTGGCCCGCTGGGTAGTGATGTTCGATTCCGACTTGTTGAGCAGCGTGCAAATCTCACTCAACTTTCTGTTCTGCAGGATAAGGTAACAGATTTCCTGTTCAGAGGCACTCAACTCGGGAAAGACGCGTTCTATGTTCTGTTTGCTCAATTCGCGGGTCTGGAGATATTGCATCACATTGTCTATGACATTCTTCTGCGAAGCCTCACCCAGAAGATCCAGCAAATGCGCGGTAAGTTTAACATCATGCCTTTCCTTCGCCAGAGCCACGTATGCCTTAATCTGCTTTTTGTTTATCTTCAGCACCTGGAGCAGTTCTTCCTCATCACGCTGCAACGTTCTGTTCGCATTGACAAGATACTCACCGTTTCTGGCAACAGCCAGACTCAGCACGCTGATAAAAAGCAATATGAGCATCATCATGAAGAAATAATCCATGAGCGATTCATCCCCCGTTACAATCACACTCAATATATAAACCCCAAAAGCTATTCCCCCCAGCCAGCGTGTGAGACGCGCCTGATAAGCCGCCAGCGAGAAAAACATGTTGCCTGAAAGGATAAGCATATTGATGAGAATCACCATTCTGTTATCTTTCAGCGTAGGCATAAAGGCACTGTAGAGGATATCGGCCCCGATAAAGCACTGGGTGGCGATAGCGATACAAACGATTGCCCTCACCATTGGGATTTTCCCGAAGAGATAAGCCATGAAGGAGGATAACACGACTATCAGAAAAACGATGTTAGACACGGTAAAAAACGGATCAAAGGCTCCAGAAAAGCCCAGGATATTTGACAGGATGCCCAAAGAGAGCATCACGGAGAAACACACAAGGATAGCTTGACGTTGGCGGTCCAAGTAATTAGATTCTCTCTTCAGGAAAGAGAACCCTAACTGATGTATCTTAGATTTCTTTGCGTTCTTTTCTTTCATTTTCATAATGGATAGATAAATTATTTCGTATTGACAGATGAGGCAGGTTTGCCCTGACTGACGAATCATTTTGCACAGACAGACGAATCGCTTTTTCTTCTTGCAAAAATAATAAAAAAGATTGGTTTTGATGTATTTTGAGGGATATTTTTTTATAATTCCAGAAAAATCAGCATTTTTCAGTGTACTTTTTTTCCTACCGAGAGTGGTTTTCCATTACTTTTGCATTTGAAAATTCAAATCATTTATCAATCATTTAATACTAATTACGTATGAAAAAGAATATCACTTTCAACAGTAAGCACATACAATGGTTTCTGTTTTTATGCTTAAGTTTCAGCATCACATTCTGTATGTTTCTGCTATCTTCATGCAGCGATGATGACAGCCCAGAAGTAAACAATAAGGCACACTATCAGGACGTACCAGCCAGTCTGCTGACCGATGCCAAGAAACTGGAGATGGTCCGGTCTATCCAGGACTTGAAAGACGGAAGATTCTTCTATCTTGACTATACGGAGGATTACAAACTCTCTACCATATCAGGCTATAATCTTACCGACAACACCCAACTGATTGGTGCCGTATTAAAAACCCTCTGCGACAAAACACCATCCTGGCTCAAGGCAAGAGTCAAGCTGGATGCCGGCTGCAGTGCCTTTGCTGTTACGACACCAGATACTGGTGATTATCTGATGGGGCGCAACTTTGACTATTCTCACGATAATGAACCGATTGCAGCAGCCCTGGTTCGCACGGCTCCAGAAGGTGGACTGAAATCCATCAGCATGGTGGATGCCTACTGGATAGGTTACCGGCAGGATCTCTGGCATTACATCCTATATAACAAGGAACAGTTTGAGAAACATAAGACGCAAGACCTTTCCTATATCATGGCATTCCCATATCTTCTGATGGACGGCATGAACGAGGCAGGCTTTGCCGTATCCGTACTCCATCTCGACGGCAAGCCAACCCAGCAGGCAAGCACAGGAAAGAAGTTGACAACAACAGTTGCCTTACGTATGATGCTGGATCATGCCAAGACGGTAGATGAAGCTCTCAAGATTCTGGACGGATATGACCTCTGGATACCGGATAATGACGGCAACTATCATTTCTACATGGCAGATGCCACGGGCCGTTATGCCATCGTAGAATTCGTATATGACAAGGATCACCAAAGCAAGATTTACATCGACGATGAATATACGGGTGAAGACGGAAAGACTCATTTCAAATATCCTGACGTATTGCCAAACACCCGCGAGGTGATAGAAAAGCGCTATGCCAGCAACTTCTATGTATCTGAAACCATGGCATGTTCAGATAAAGGTCCGAAACTCTCGAACCACGGCAAGACCCGCTACGACATGATGGAATTCGTTCTGAAACAGAACAGCAACCAGTTGTCAGAGGAAGGAGCCATGAATCTGCTCAATGGTGTGAGTCAGGCAGAAACTCCAGGCAATCCAACGAGCCATACCCAGTGGTCGGTGGTATACAATCTCTCCCAGCGCAAGGCAACCGTCTGCGTGAACAGAGATTACAAGAACAAGTTTACGTTTTATGCAAAATAATACATTTTATGCAAAAGATGATTTTGCCGAGGAATAATATAAAAATAGGTCTAGCAACACCGCGTTTCACGGGATCACTAGACCTATCTTCTTATCTATCAAGAACTTATATTCTTATTTTAGTCTTCATCAGCAAACTCATTCAGAGTATATGCGCTGCTGCCATCGAAGCAATGGGTACATACCTGGCACTTTGGAAGACCGATAGCCTCTACCAGCTGCTCGATGGTGTTGAACTTCAGGGAAGTCAAGCCCAACTGGCTGGCAATCTCATCTACCATTCTCTGATACTCAGGAGAACCGGTGGTAGCGTATTTCTCAAGATTCTTGTTGGCATCGCCCTCAAACTTCTCGATGATGCGACGGGTAATCAGCTCCATATCACTCTTGGAAGAAGTGAAGTTGATGAACGGACAACCATATACCAATGGAGGACACGCTATACGCATGTGGCACTCCTTCAAGCCAGCCTGGTCGAAAAGCACCTTCACGTTGTCGCGAAGCTGGGTACCACGAACGATACTGTCATCGCAGAACAATACTCGCTTACCCTTCAGCATCGCCTTGTTAGGAATCAGCTTCATCTTGGCTACCAATGAACGCATGCTCTGGTTGCTTGGAGTAAAACTGCGAGGCCATGTAGGAGTATACTTGGCAATGCAACGCTGGTAAGGCACACCCTTGCCGGCAGCATAACCCATCGCCATACCCGTACCAGAATCCGGAATACCGCTGCAGCAGTCTACCTCCACATCATCGGTCTTGGCGAGATTAAAGCCGTTGGTGAAACGCGCCTCCTCTACATTCTTGCCCTCGTAGGTAGATGTAGGGAATCCGTAGTAAACCCAGAGGAAAGAGCAAACCTGCATCTTCTTGTTGGCAGGACGGATCTGCTCCATGCCATCAGCTGTAATCTTCACGATTTCGCCTGGTCCTACCTCATATGCTGTTTCATAATCGAGATTAGGGAACGAGGTGGTTTCGCTGGAAGCCGCATAGGCACCTTCCTTCTTGCCGATGATGATTGGAGTACGTCCCCAACTGTCACGCGCACAGATGATGCCATCCTCGGTAAGGATCATCATGGTGCAGGAACCTTTGATGTGATGGAAAACGTTTTCGATACCTTCTCTGAAGGTTTTACCCTGAATAATGAGCAGAGCCACCAACTCAGTAGGATTGGTACTACCCGAAGACATCTCTGCAAAGTGCATGTTCTTTTCGAGCAGAAGCTGAGTAAGTTCATCCTTGTTTACTATCTTAGCCACAGTGCAAATGGCAAAGCGGCCAAGATGAGAGTTCATGATGAGTGGCTGGGCATCTGTATCGCTAATCACGCCGATGCCCGATGTAGCTCCTTCAAACTTGTTGAGTGTAGGTTCAAACTTCGTTCTGAAGTATGAACTTTCCAGATTGTGGATAGAGCGCACGAAGCCCTTCTCACTACTGTAGGTTGCCAAACCGCCCCGGCGTGTGCCGAGATGTGAGTTGTAATCTGTGCCGTAAAAGAGATCAGCGACACAGCTTTTCTTGGAAATAGTTCCGAAAATGCCTCCCATAAGAGTATAATTATATGTTATAATTTTGTAATATGGGTGCAAAGATAAATAAAAATCAGAAAATATGCAAGTCTTTTTGCTTTTTTTCTATAAAAACATGATAATGAGGGTAACTTGCTACCCTATTTCGAGAAGAATAAACGGCTACTGAAACGAAAAGAGGGTGTGTCATAAGTCTGTGACGCACCCTTTTTTT
>ULQV01035287.1_pt1 | contig 36072 bp, 14 predicted proteins | sample 1954851 | NCBI WGS metagenome assembly ULQV01 (sample SAMEA4835665, study PRJEB28245) | human gut metagenome | biome: gut microbiome; material: fecal sample | place: Denmark | collected 2008 | reverse complement strand
TTATAAAAATAGATTATATATTGCCAATTATAAAGAAAATATTAAAGATGTTGCTGATTATACTAAAAATATTAAAATAGATTTACGAAAACAATATTTTATACTTAATGATGAAGTTATAGATAATGGTATTTACATGGATTTAAATAATAGATTACAATTTTATATTCAAAGTTTTTCTGAAATACCGTTAAGTACTTTTTTAAATATAGATTCAAATCAAGATGTTGTAATAAGTTTTGAAACTGTTCAATTAGATAATATTCATTATGATAACGAAGGTAAATTAATAGGAGATTATAATGAAATAGTAGATTATATAAAAGATGGAGAATTAATAAAAAAAGATATTAAAAGTCGAAATACTATATCTATTACACGTAAAGCTGGTAAATGTATTATTTGTGGTGTAATAGATGATTGGGATACCGGAGGTATTAAATCTGATGCTACTCGTAGCACTAATGGTTATTTTACTATTCTTACTTGGGACGAACCAGATGAAAGTGGTATAAGTATTTATCAATATTTAATTCCTTCTAATTTAGATACAACTTTTAGAGGTATATATAATATAAAAATAGTTGATTCTGATATTAAAATAAAAATTTCTCGTATTGAATCTGCAATATTACAGGGTGGAGAATTTATTAATACTCAAAATAGTTTTAATAAAAGAAAACTTAATAGTACTCTTATTCCCGGAGAAGTTTATAATTTCTTTATACATTTTGTTGATAAATACGGTAATTTTACTAACGGATATAAAATTAATAATAATAATATAATTGTAGCTAAAAATAGTTTAGATGATACAAGTATTAATCTTAGTGATATTATACCAGTTCCTGTAATATATCAAGATGCTCAAGGTGATGGGCAAGAAAGTAAAGCATTTATAGCTGTTACTGTTAATAAAAGTATTAAAGATACTATTATAGATATTAATAATAATAGATTTAGTCAAGTTTATGTAACGTATAATGAAAGTAAATTAACTCTTTATAATCCACGACCTGTAAAAGAAAACACTAAAGTTAAATTATTAAATAATTATAATAGTTTTGAAAATACTAATTTAAAATGGTTTGAAGTATTAGATACTAATGTTAATAATTTTAATATTTTTATTAATGATAAAAATGATAGATTATTTAAATGTCCTACTTCTAATTTATACGACAGTAATTATGTTTTATATAGTGCTAAATTAACTAATGTTATAATTCCAAACGGATATGTTGGATATTTTATTTCTTATGAAAAACCTGAATATATTAGAAAAGTTACTGGTCTATTGACTCGAATAGATTTTAGAAATATTGATGCCGGAAATGGATATACAAATAATAATGAACATTATACTAAAATAATTAAAAATTCTGGTAATACTTCTAAGTCTAATAATATGCTGTTTTTTAGTAGTTATTTTGATATTGAAGATACTTTAAATTTAGATTATAATATACTTAGAATTGAAAACGATTTATTTGATTATAATGATATTAAAAACGATTTTGTTACTGATTTAATTAGACAAGGTAAAAATCCTTACGATAATATTCCTAATTTTTATAATTTTCAACAACGTAATCATGTATTTAATTATATGCACGATTTAAATAAAGTTGAAATACTAAAAGAAAAAAGTATTAATACTTTATATGCAATGCCTAATTATAAATTAAGTGTAGGAAATTCCATGCAAGATAATAGAGTTGGTGTTAGTACTTGTTTAACTATAGATGATGATTACAATCTATTTAATATATATAAAGCTGATAATTCTATTTATAATAAAATTAATTTATATAAAGTTAGTTTATTAAAATCTAATACTAATATTTATACTTCTAATTCTAAAACTTTAATTAAACTTACCGATATTAGATATAATTTTGATGATGGTTATGATTATATAGATAAAGGTTTAGATGGTCATTATACTTATAGAGGTACTATTATATATAACGAATCTGGATTTAATTTTAATGAAACCGATAAAATAGTAAAACGTATTGCCGATAATTATCCTTATTATCCTTTTAGAGATTTAGATTCTAAAACTAAATATAATACTTATAATCTTGATATTCCTTTTATGGTTTATTTACAACATATTGAAGTAAATAATATTTTTAATGAAAGTAAATCTTTTAAAAATGCTCCTGCTGCTCAATTTTTTGTTATGAAACAAAGAAGTGAAAATGTTAATGAAGATGATAGCAAATATTGGCCGGGTTGTATAGTTACTCCTGCTAATTCTATCGATCTTTTTGAAAATAGACAAGGTAGTGCTGATCAATTTAATCCTAAAACTTATACTAATTATAGAGAAGATATTATAGATATTGATTTTTATGGTAAAACTATTCGTAGAAGTAATGTTATTCAAGATGAATCAAGAGAAAATGCTTGGAGAAAATTTGGATTAGAAGCATATAAAAATATTACTGAAAATAAAGGTGTTATTACTAATTTAGTTGGAATTGGCAATTTATTTTTAGCACATACTGAACATAGTCTTTTTATGTTTGACTTAAATAATGAACTTAAAACTATTGATCAAAATATTCAACTTCATCAACCAGACGCTTTTGATGTTGGTTATAAAGAAGTATTTACTTCTGAATTAGGTTACGGAGGTCTTCAAGATAAACGAAGTGCTATTGTTGATCAATTTGGTTATATATTCTATAATAATGATGATAATAATATTTATAGATTTGATAATAATCAATTAGTTATTATTAGTAATGATATTGTAGAATGGCTTATTAAAGCTAAACCTAATAATATAAGATTTGCTAATGATATTAGAAATAATCGTTTGCTTATTAAATTTGATTATGATATATTTAGAAAAAATGAAGATGGTAGTACTTTCACTCATAAACGTAATTTAGTTCTTAGTTATAATTATAAAACTCAAAATTTTATTTCTACTCATAATTATTATTTTAGAGACGCTTATAATAGTAAAAATAGAGTTTATTTTATTAATGGTTTTCAAAGTGGTAATTTAGTATATGATGCTGTTTATAATTTTACTGAAGCATTTAATAATTACTGTACTTATGCTAATATTTATGGTTATGCTAATGCTGTTGAAAGATTTAATAATAGTTGTAAACTGTCTTTTATTATTAATGAAGGGTATGACATTGTTAAGTTTTTAGAATATATTACTTATAAATTATATAAAGTAGATGAATCTGTAAGAGGCGATGTTCCATTCCCCGTAAAGAAATTAGATACTCCTTATGCTGGTCAAATACTTAGAGTTTATAATGACAATGTTAACACTAATGATATAAATATTACTGTTAATAACGAAAGCATTGATCTTAATGAACATAAAAATATTTTTGGTAATTATAAAAAACCTTATTGGGATTTAGGTAATTGGAATTTTAGTTATCTTCGTGATATGATTGGTAATGAAGGAGATCAATCTGCTGCTGTTATGAGTAGACTTTATGGTAATTACTTTATTGTTGAATTTGAATTTTTAATGCAAGATAGACGTATTGATTTTGAATCTCTTAGTTATAAAATAAGTAAGTTATGAAAAATAAAATTGTTAAACGCGATAAAGCATTTTTAGGTAGTATTATAGGAGCTGTTGGTGGTGTTATAGGTTCTGCTATTGGTGCTGCTAAAAGAAGAAAAGCAGAAGAAAAAGCATTTAAAATGCAACAAGAAGAACAATATAGACAAGATAGTTTAGCTGCTGCACAAGCTATGACTCAAAGTTATGCTAATCAAGATTATGTTGATGAATATAAAAAGAAAGTTATTTTAAAAAATGGTGGAAAAATGAAAACTAAACAAGGTAATTATACAGATAGAATTAAAAATCAAAAGAAGTATGCTTGCGGTGGTAGAAAGAAAGCTAATTTCGGTTCTACTATCGCAAATCAATTTACTGGTAATAATCTTAATGATACTGTTGGAGGAATTGCTTCTGGTGTTGGATCTGTTGCTAATAGTTTAATTGGTGGTCCAAGTACTCCTAAAATGATTAAAAAAGCTGATGGTTTTGATTATGAACAAAAAACTTCTCTTACTCCTAATAGTTATTCTTCTACTCAACCTGTTACTCAAAATGTTAATCAACAAGTTCCTAATAATAACCAATACTCAGATAGACTCGCTCAAATGAAATTGGGAGGCTGCAAAGGCAAGAAAAAGCGTAAATAACAGCTATTATTAGCTCTACATTGATTTCAATATGCTTTCTTGTATAATTAATCAAGTTCAATATAAGACAACGTTATAAGGCTTTATATAACGTCAAAATATACAATATAACAGATTATGAGTAATAAAAGACTTAGACCTAATATAGTTCGTGGTGGTGTTGCTATACCTATTCCTAATAAAAAGAATTATTACTATATGAAAGGTAGAAAACATGAACAAGGTGGTATTGATATTGGCAAGAATCCTCGTACTGGTTTAGAAGTTGAAGATGGAGAAGTTATGCATATATCTCCTACTGAAGTTAAAGTGTTTAGTTCTGTTCCTTTTCTTAATGGTGAATCTCCTGCTGAAAAAGTTATGAAAGGAAATAATCCTAATAAAGTTTTTAATGCTCAAGAAAGATATAAAGATGTTAATAATATTAATGATGATGGTACTAAGAATAATAAAAATAGAAAAAATAAAAGTAGATATGGTACTAAGAAAAATAGTTTTGAAAAAATTAGAGAAATACAAAGTTTAGCAAATAATATTTCTACTTTAGAAAATCCTATTATTAGTCCAGATTATACGCCTTATTATGATACCACTGAAGTTGGTAAATTAATTAATCATTCTGAAAATCCTGATAGTATAGGTTTTGATAAAGATAGTCGAAGATGGTATGCTCCTAAAGGTAAAGGTCTTGATAAAGATAATTTTGGAATGGGAGTAGATAGATATACAGGAGGTAATATTAGTGATAAAATTAAAAAAGATTCTAAAGGAAGAGAATATATTACTGAAGAAGATGAAAGAGATTTAAGATTTAAAAGAATTAAAAGTGCAAATCAAAGTGCTAAACGAAGAATAGATTTTATTCGTAAATATTATAATGATGAAGGTGATATTACTGAAACTAAAGAAGCTTTACTTACTAATTTAATTTATAATAGAGGAAGTGGTAGAACTGCAAGAGAATATTTTAATCCTGAAGATGAAAAATATGTTCCTATGCAAAGAGCTATTCTTAGAGGCACTGATGATGAAGTTAGAGAAGAAATTAATAAAATATATAGAGAAGCTGGTTTAGCTAATAGAGATAGTTTAGTTAATGATTTTTATAAAAGAAGAAATAAAAAACGTATGGGTGGTTTAAGTCGTTCTAAAGATTATGGTTCTAAATCTAAACCTTATCCTAATGTAGATAAAAAAGATTTTGCTGGTAAAAATAGAAGTTATCCTATTCCTACTAAAGCTGATGCTATTGATGCTTTAAGACTTGCAGGACTTCATGGACGTGATGATATTAAAACTAAAGTTTATAATAAATATCCAGAACTTCGTAAACGTGCTAAAAATGGTGGAGTTTATACAGTTACAAGCAATGGTAAGACAAGTCTAAGAATAATTCCCTCTACGGGGGAACGAATAAAGTTCAAAAATGGTGGTACTGAAGATATTGAAAAAACTGTTACTCTTAATCCAGAAGTTTATAGTTTAGGTCTTGAAGATGAATTAGTTAATAAAATAAATCAACCAGTTGTTAATTATACTATCCCCGTAAAGAAAATCAAATATAGAATTTTTGATGATAATGGCAGATTTGATAAAAGTTTAGGTGTAGATTTAAATACTAAACTTAATTATTATAATCAAAAAGCTATTATGAAAAAGCGAGGATATAATTCTTTAATTAGCGATAGTATTGGTATTACTTCAAATATTGTTGGGGGTATTATAGGATATAATGCTAATAAGAAAGCATTAAAGAAAATGAAATATAATAAAGCTCCTGTTAATTTAATTCCTTCTAAACTTAAAACAAATATTAATATTAATCCTCAACTTGATGCTATTAGAGATCAACAACAAGCGTATGAACGACAAATTGATGCTAATACTGCAAGTTCAAGAGTCGCTTTAGGTAGAAAACAACTTAGTAGATTAAATACTATTAAATTACTTAATAATATTTATACTAATAAAGAAAATACTGAAACTGAATTAATTAATAAAGATAAACTTAATCAACAAGCTGTTGCTAATCAAAACATTACTAATTATAATACTTGGAAAGAAAAGAAAAATGCTTTTGAAAATGCTATTATTGAAAAACAATCTGAAAATACTATAGGATTGATTAATAGTATTAATGCTGGAGTACAAAATAGTATTGGTAATTTTGAAAAGAGATTAGCTGCTGAAAATAATATTAGAGCTATTGCTGCTGCAAATCCTAACGTTAATCCTATTATATTAAAAGCTCTTGGTGTAAGAGGTATAACAAATGACATGATAAAATCATGGTTGAGAGCATACGGAAATAAAAACAGTTAAAAACATAGTTAATATGAAAGGTTTTAATTATATTAATACAGAATATGTTCCAACAGTAGATTTAAATACTTTAGGAAATACTTTTAATACTCTTGAACAAGGCCATAAAGAAGCTATTAAAACTGCTTCTAATCTTCAAGCTGAAATGGCTAAATTTGAACTTAATGAAGCAGAAAATGAATGGAGACAGCAAAAAATATCTGAAATACAACAAACTATAGATAATAATACTATATTTGGAAATTCTGCTGCTGCATTAGATGATATAATAGTTAAAGCTGGTAATTTAGCTTCTGACGCTGGAATGATTGGCAGACTTCAAGCTCAAAAAGATTATACAGAATTTAAAAATAAGATTATAAATGATAAGACTCTTCCAGAAGATTATAAAGAATATTATTTAGAAAATAATCCTTATTATTATAAAGATATTGTAGATGAAAAAACTGGAAAAGTAATTAGTGGAACAAAATGGAATCCTAATATTTCTCCAACCGCTGTTGTAGATTTATCTTCTTTAATTTCTAAAGGTTTACAATGGGCTGCAAGAGAATCTGGTAGTTATAATCAAGTTCGTTGGCTTGATAAAAACGGTAATCCTACTACTAATCCAAACGAAGTATTTGATGGAGAATATTATGATGATACTACTCATAGTTTTGAAAAACTTGATAGAAGTAAAATAGAAGCTGGTATTAGAGCGGCTATTGAATCTACTCCGGGTGCTAAAGAAAGTCTTCAACAAGATTATGATGTTGCTCTTTGGAAACATAAAAAAGCTATAAATACTACTAAAGGAAAATATAATATTGTAAGTGATGTTACTGATGATAACGGAATAACTCTTTCTCCTCAACAATATTTAAATAAAAGAATATCTCCTGCTTTATACGCTGCTGAATATTATAATACTACTCGTAAAACTACTTATGGAAATGGATTAAAAACTTATAAAGCTGCTGAACAAGCAGCAGAAACTGCTAAAAATAATGCTGAACTTAATAATGAATATATAAAATCATTAAATAGAACAAGTGATACTAAACCAATAACTCTTAATTATAATATGACTTCTGAATTAATGAGTAAAAAACAAAATATTCAGAATGATTTATATAATCTATTTAAAACTGCTGTTGGTAGAGATGTTAATGTCGATATGACTAATGCAAGTACAGATGGTTGGAAAAATACTCTTGAAAGAGCATATTTAATTTTTAAAAATAATGGTGCTACAGAACAACAACTTGTAGATTTTAGAGTTAAAAGTAATGAGCTTATTAGAGAATATAATGAAACTACAATGAATTATGATAATCTAACTAAAGATTTAAAAGGAGATGATAAATATTTAATAGATTATGTTAATAGAATGAAAAATGGAGGTAGTTTTAACAAAGATAATCCATATGACCAAAAACTATTAAAAGATATTCAAATTGAATTTGGAGATAAAGGTCAATATTATGATGTTAGTTTTAATAATACAGATGAATATAATCAAGCTATTCAAATTTTAAATTCTAATAATGAAGAAGGTTTTCTTGGTTTAGGCTTTAATACAGGAAGAAAAGAAATTGACGGAAAAAGTGTTTCTTATATTAGACTTCCAAAAGAATATTATCAAAATATATTACTTTTATCTAATACTGTTAATGCTGCTGTTAAAGGTAATGCAGATAATATTAGTGTACAAGTATTAGATGCTGAATATAATCCTATAATTCCTCGATCACAACAAGATAGTAAATATACAGTTCCTTTATATTATAATTTAAATCCTGCACATAATGCAGCTGTTGGTTTTGGTAATATATATTTATATAATAGATATAAAAAAGCTGCCGATAAAAAGTTTCTTAATTTTTCTAATGATTTTATTAAACAACAAGAAAAAATAAGTACTAAACTCGATAATTATGATGAAATTACTATAGGTCATCAATCTCTTCCGGGTGAAACAAATTATCAACAATTACTTTTACATCAACTTAATACTGGTCAAATTGATGAAACAGAATATCGTCTTAGACTTAATATTGACCAAGAAGAACTAATAAGGAAAACTATAGCTCATGGATTTGGAAATACTAAAATGTTTGCTGTAGAAAATGATGACCAATATGGAACTTTTAGAGAAATTACAAATACTAAAGATAGAGAAGATAAAGGTAATGAAATAGTAGCAGCTGTTGGAAATGGTAGAGCTGTATTTAATTCTGCACATAATCCTTTTTTTGGTACTGGTACTAATATAACGATTTATCCTAAATTAGATAATACTGGTAAACCAACAGGTATTCCAAAAACTTATTTTATTCCCGGATTAGTTAATGATGAAGCTCAAGAAGCATTTGAAAATAATCCATATACTAAGGCTTCAGATCATATTGCTAAAATGGACGCTTACGCAATGACATCTAATCTTAGTGAAAGTTCTGAAACTCCTACATTAGGTGCTCAACAATTAATAGCTAATGGTGGTAATATATTTACTTATAAAAATGGAAATATAGCTATTAACATTAATAGAGAAGCAGCCGTAGATATTTATTCAGCTATGAATGAATATATTGATATTCAAAATAATTTCGTACAAGGAAATTTACAATTAGATAATGAAAATGCTGTTGAAAGATTAAATGGGCGTATTTTTGAAATTGCAAAAACTATAACAAATTCTATTGGAAGACCTGATTTATTAGAACGTTATTATAGTGTTTTAAGTAAAGATTTAGGAAGTAAATTAAACATATAAGATATGAGTAAAGTTATTGATTTTATAAATAATGGAGAATTAGTAAGAAATCCTAAATATAATCCTAAAACTAAAAAGGGGGCTAAAGAGTCCCCTTATCTTGTTTCTAATACAATGAGTGATGATTTTGCTAAAGGCATTAATAGAATGGCTAATAAAACTAGATATACTTCTCAATATAGTTCTCGTGAAATTGAAAAGTTTGAAGAACAAGATATTACTGTTAATAATATTGATTCTGAAGAAAGTTTAAGACGTCAACGTGCAGAAAATCAATCTGCATTTGAACAACTTGGTAATATGATAATACAAGGTGTTACTAATGAAGCTGTACTTGGTTCATTTCTTTCTCTTAGTAATATAGTAGATGCTGTAGGACAAGTTTTTACAGGAGATAACGATTATACTAATCCAGTAAGTGAATATATCGAAGGTATTCAAAATACTATTAGAGATGAATTTGAGATTTATCAAAAGGATCCAAATGCTACTTTTGCATTTGGAGATTTTGGTTGGTGGGCTAATAATGGAGTAAATGCTTTTAGTACTTTATCTATGATGTTACCTACTCTTGGTATTACTAAAACTATTGGATTGTTAGAAAAAATTGATAAAATAAAAAGAGCATATAATGCTTCTACGCGAGGTTTGGCTAAACTTACACATAAAGCTATAAAAGGAGTTGGTATTAAAGCTCCTTCAGTTGCTCGTCTTGATAGTTCTGTTAAATATATTAATAATTTAACTACTAATGCTGTTCTTTCTCGTACTATGGAAAATTATATGGAATCAAGAGGTGTTTGGACAGAAAGTTATGAACTTACTAAACAAGAACTTGAAGGATATAATGACCAACAATGGAAAGACTTCTTTGCAAGAAATCCTGAACTAAACGGTAAAACTATTGATCAAATAGCAAGATATATTGCTGGGGAATCTGCTGATAAAACTTTTATTAATAATTATGCTATGCTTGGCCAAGATATTATAGAATTTAGAGGTGTTGGCCAGTTATTTGGTAAAATTGGTAAAAAATTACCTACTTCAAGAATTAGACGTTCTAATAAACAAGCAATTGAAGCTCTTCGTAAAAAAGCTGATACAAACGTATCTGGACAAACTTCTACCTCAACTGTTCCTAAAACAAGTTTTTGGAAAAATAGAACAGATGAATTTAAAGAAGCTATTAAACATCCTCTTAATACTATTGGTACTTTACAACTTACTGAAGGTTTAGAAGAAGCATATCAAGGTATTCAAACTGAAAAAGGTAAAGAAGTTGCTAAAATGTATTTAGATCCTAATTATATTCCTCGTACAATTGAAAGTTATATTACCGATGATAAAATATGGGAACAAGCATTTTGGGGTGCTATTGGAGGTATGGTTTTTCAAGGAGCTGGTAAAGGACTTTCTGCTCTTCAACGACAAATTAAAGCTAAAAAATTAAAAGGCAAAGAATCTGATGCTAATATTCTTAATACTCTTACTGCTGAAGAAAAAATAATGAATAAAGAAATTCAAGACCGTGCTGCTTTAAATAAAGATGTTGTCGATAAACTTACTATGTTAAATGATTATATTTCTCCAGATGATTATGTTGAAGATCCTATTACTGGAGAAAGACTTCAAGATGAAGGAGTTGATGTTCATAGAAAACTTACTCCAGAAGAAGCTGAAATTAAAAAACAACAAGTTATTGATGATTATTTTACTAATTTAGCTATTAATGCTTATGAAGCAGGTACTTATGATTTATTAAAAGAATATATTACAAGTCCTGAATTTAAAGAATATTTTAGAGAAGCTGGTGTTCAACTTACTAAATCTGAAGAAGATTTTACTAATCAAGCTTTTGCTAAAATGGATAAAGTTAAAGATATATATGCTGAAAATCTCTATAACGTACTATATAATAGTGAAATAGAAAGTGAATATACTGCCAAAATTGCTGCAAGAGAGTTTACAAGAGAACAATTAGAAATTGAATCTTTTGAGGATAGAATTAATACTATACAAAATGAAATAAATAAAAATAATGTTGATATAAGTTCAGTAGATAAATATAGAAGACAAGCTATTGATAAACATGTTTCTAAATTATTAAATGAAATTAATCAAGCTCAAGAAGAAGTTAATAACAATCCAGATATTTCTGAACAAGCTAAAAATCAATATAATAAAATTTATAATGATAGAAAAAGAGGACTTCTTAAATTTCTAAATGATAATAATCCTTTATCTGAAAATAATAGACAATCTATAATTAATATTTTTAATCAAAGTCTTGGAAAAGATTATCAAGCAGAAAGACTTTCTGGAGATATTCAGACTATATTAAATGATATTGAAAAACTTATTAACGAATCTGATAAAAATATTCATGAAGTTCCTAATAATGTTAAAGATTTAATTGATAAACAAGTTGCTCTTCAAGATAAAAAAGCTGATTTAGAAAATATTCAACCTAAATCTCAAAGAGATTATAATGATAGAATTGATCTTATTGCTCAACAAGTTGATTATCTTACTATGACAAGAATGTCTAATGCTGCAACTCAAGTTGAAGATTGGATTAAAGAACAAGAAGATTTAGATAAAGCATGGCAAGATATTCTTCGTAATAGAGTTCCTAAATTAAAAGAATCTCTTGATATGCTTAAAATAGGATATTTTAATACTGAAGATTTTAGTAATTCTATAAGAGCTACAATAGAAGAAGAAAGTCAAAATAGAAAACAAAAGGAAGAAGAAGCTAAACGAGTAGTAGTTAACGGTAAACAAGTTAGTGAAGAACAAGCAAAAGCTATTAATAATACTGCTGCAGAAGTTAGCAATAATCAACAATTTAATAATGATAACTCCTCTACGGGGGAACAAACTCCACGAAGTGGAGTTTCTCAAACTCAAACTAAACAACAAAGTGATGATCCTAATGAAATTGCTGTTAAAGCAATTATTGAAGATGAAGATAAAATTACTAATAAAGATTTAGATGATGCTGTTAAATTAGCTAAATCTTTTGATCCAAGTATTAATGAAAGAGCTGTAGGTATTGCAAGTAGTAAAACTTTTCTTCTTTTTAGAACTTCTCCTAATATATTTGAAGACGCTTTAAATAAAAGTAGTGATAGTCCAGAAGTTAAAAATATTATAGAAACTATTACTCAACAACTTATCGAAGAAGGTGTTAGTCCAGAAGTAGCACCTCATGCTGCTAAAAGAGGTGTTAATATGGGAATGAAGCAAATAGTTAGAGCTTTAGAAAGACGTAAAGATAGTAAAACCGAAACTTTTAGACGTCTTGCTGAAGCTCTTGCTACTAAACAAAAAGTAACTATTAAATCTAATGATAACGACGAAGTTAACGCTATTACGACTACTATTGAGGATACTGAATTTGATAAAATAATTAAAGATTTTATTGAAGCATATATTCAATATAAAGGTATTACTATAAATAAAATTAAAACTAAAGACCATCAAGGAAATACTGTTATTAAAAATCAAAAAGTTGTTATTAATCTTGAATCTTTATTTAAAGATATTATTGAAATATTATCTGATGATGCTAATAAACAAATGTTAGATTTAGATGTTCAAACAGCTTATCATATATTATATAATATAAAAGATTTTATTAATAATTCTTATAATACTAATTATGTATTTACACATAAACGTAGTCTTAATACTTTACTTAATAATCCTACAGATTTTTATAATGCCATTTATGAAGCAAGCAAAAGAGTTGAATTTATTGATAATTATATGCATATTGTTCCTTCTCGTGTTAATAGAAGTTCTGATTATGAACAAGTTGTTAATACTTTACAAGTAGGAGATGATTTAGAAATTGTTCCTATAGAAAGCAGAAATCATGAAATTGTTTCTTTTGCTATTAAACGTAAAGGTATTGAAATCGGATTTATTTCTAATGTTATTCCAGATAGTGATAATAATGGTTATAGAATAAAACTTGGCCCAAAAGGTGGAATTAATTATCACGTTCGTAAAATAAATAATCAAGTTGAAGCTAATATAGATGAGTTATTTGAAGCTATTTTTAATAATGAAAATGAATTATGGGATTTATTCCATAAGAAGAATCTTTATGATTTAGGTTATGGATATGATTTAACTAAAGAAGAATATGAAAGAATCTATAATAGTGAAGTTATTCAAAAAGCTATTAAAGACGAAGTAATTAAACTTGATCCTGCTTTAATAAGCGATATAGATAAAGCTAAACGTATTATTTATAATCTTAAAAATATTATTTTCTATAATCCTTTAGCTCAAACTATTGAAGAATATAAAGATAGTTATGAACAATGGAAAGAAAATATTTTTAATAATTATAAAAATACTCATAAAATTGGAACTCTTACTACTAATGGTAAAAAAGTTATTGTTAAATATGCTGGGCAAACAGGAACAAATCAAGGCGTAAAAGAAACTTCTGATGCTATTATTGAAAATACTGAAAAAGGTGTTAATGAATTACCTTTTAAATCTGATCAACATGCTATTATTGGTATCGATAGCGATAAAAATGGTATAGTTGCTATTAATGAATTAACAGGCGAGAAACAACAAATTACTGCTCCTTTTCTTGCTGGTAATATGGGTTTCCTAATTGGAGGTAGAGGCAAAACGCCTATTATAGCTATGTTTACAAGTGCTAATAAAATTGCTGGTAAAATTAAAGAAAATCTTCATAAAGAACTTGTTGATATTTTAACTGGTTTTCAAAATAAAAAATATACTTTTGAAGAAGTTAGAGATAAACTTGGTTTATTGTTTAATTCTGCTAATACTAAATTCCCAAGTATATTTTACGGTTATGATGTTATTAGTTCTAATAATCAAATAATTCTTTCTATTGGTCATAATACTTCTAAATTTAACGTTATTATACATAAGTTTAAAGCTGGTAATTCAAATGAATTGGGTACAGGGATTACTTATAATCCCGCAGGTGATAATTCAAAAACTACAAGTTTTATTAATGTTAATGATAAACTTATAAATATTATTGCTACAGAAATAACTAATAATACTATTTATAATAGAACGTTCTTTACTCTTAATAATATCGGTAATGGTAATACTACAGACAATCCTTATTTCTTTAAAAGAGATAATAAATTTGTAGTTAAACTTGGAAATAGCGAAATCGTATATGATAATTTTGGAGATTTTGTTCTTCAAAATAATGCTTTTAATACAAATCAAGGAGTTAATAAGTATGGAGGTTTCTTTAATGATGTTGATAAAGCTACTTCTATGTATATTAATGTTACTACTCTTGCTGTACCTGATCAAGTTCAATCCCCCGTAGAGGAAGAATCAATTATTGGAATTGCTAATACTATTCAAACTGCTACTCTTGAAAAAGCTAATTCTACAGAACGTCTTCTTGAAAAAGCTGCTATTCCTAAATCAACTATTGATTTACTTACTGGCAAAAATGTTTATGGTATTCCTATTGTTTCTGATATTTATTATTATGATAAAAAAGATAAAACAGGTAATGCTAAATATAATCGAGACAAAAAAGCTGTTATATTTACTAAAGCTGGTTCTAATTTAGCTAATTCTTCTCCTACAACATTAGTTCGATTACTTATTCATGAACAACTTCATGCACATATCGATGAACATAATCTTTTTGATAAAGAAAATATTATAGATGATTTGTTTGAAACTTATAATAAATTCATTGAAGCTGTTGAGCATGATATTGATTATGGTGATAGAAATAGCGAACGTTATAATTTAGCTGTTAATATTAAGAAATGGATTGAAGATAATGGCTTTACTTTTAAAGATTATTTTGAACGTATTAAAGCTAAACAAAAAGATAGTTATGTTGAACTTTCCGAAGATGAACAACGTAGAGTATTTGCTGAAGAATGGCTTGTTGAAAGTTTATCTCAAAGTAGTATTATTAAGTATTTGAATCAAGTTGAATATACTGGAGAAGGTGTTGCTGTTGTTACAGAAGATAATGAAAAGAAAAGTATTTTTCAAAAGATTATTGATATATTACTTAAAATATTTAATATAAAAGATAATAGTATTAAAAACAATACTATATTTGCTCGTCAATATGAGATATTAAATATTAATGATAATAATATAAGTAATGAAAATGATGTAAAACAAGATATTAAAGATAATCAAGTATTGTCTGATAAAGATGTTGGTGAAGATATTATTAAAGAATCTGAAATTATAGAAGAAGATGTTAACGAAGAAGATAATGAATTTGATGAAGATAGTTATGATTCTGATATAGTTGAAGATGAAGATTATAACACTATTAATGATAATTCTGATGAACTATTGTCAATTACTTCTGATATAGAGAATATTAATGCTATTAAAAATAATGACGGTAATATCATTGCTGAAACTCTGGATATTACTCGAATTAATAACATGGCAGACTATCTCAATAGCTACTCGGAGCAGGATAAGCCGTTAATAGCTCAAATGCTGCGAAATGGCGAACTTAAATACTCATGTAGATAAGTAGTTAAGCCTTATATATTACCGTCAATTATGGAGCTAAAAACAGCTATCATAATTGACGGTTTTTATTTATTAATATTGTTAAACTTAATGTTATGGAATGTTTTGAATTTGGTTATGTTATTAAAGGAGATGTTGATGACACTCTTAAGAAAACCGTAGAGTATTGTTCTGATGGTATTAAACAGAAAGCTAAAGTGCTTGCTGGATATATTCAGAGCGATGATTTTTTAGAATTTTGTAAAAAAGATGAAAAATTTGATTCTACTAAGTCTATTTTAGAAAATAAACAAAATACTGTTAGACGAATTTTAAAACAATATTATGAACTTAAACACCAAGATGTTACAACAGCTGCTGCTAAACGTCAAGCTGATTTATTAATGGGATTTAGTAGTGTTAAAGCTCGTAATATCGCTATTAATGATACTGCTACTATTATTTCTCTTCTTTATGAGCAAGAGCGTAAAGCAAGTAAATATAATAATGTTAAACTTAATAGAACTAAAATAATTCAAAAATCTATTGACACTCTTGAAAAAGATTATATTAATAATGTTGCTTTAAAAGTTTATAATCAAAATAAAGAAGTTGATGATAATACTATTAAAGAATTTAAAGAAGCATATAATAATGCTATACGTCTTAATAAGAAAATAATAGAACTTAAACAACTTATTAAAAACGATAATGATGTAGATAATAATAAAAAGAAACTTAATGAAGTATATAAAGAATATACTGAAGCAAGAAGACAACAATATAATAAAGCATATAATTTAGTTAATAAATTTGGTGATATAACACAAAAGAATCGTAATAATTATATTGAACAAGTTAAACGTAATCCTAATTTTTGGTTTACAAAAGCGTTTGAAAGTAGTAAACTTATTAATATTGTTGGTGAATTTGAAAATGTATTAGAAAGTGATAAACTTACTAATGAAAATTTTATTGATGATGAAGATTATACTAATCCGGGTGCTGAAAGTATTGATGAAACTACTAAATCTTGGGAAGATAAACTTTGGGCGAGTTTTGAAAAACCTGTTGCTGCTGATTTAAAATTATATTTTAATACTATTTATAAATTAGATTCTCCAGCAGAAGTTGGTACAAGAGTTTATAATTATGACACTAATAATGAAATTGGTCTTAAAACTACTATGGGTGCTAATTTTATTATTAGAGAATTATATACAAGAGGTAATTTTAATTCCGTTAATGATTTTATAGATAGTATTGTAAGAATGGCAACAGATATTGCTGAAGATTATGGATTAATTAAGATTGCCGATGATTGTATTAATGATCCTGTATTTGCTAATAGAATATTTTGTCAATTAAGTAATCCTAAGATTATTAAAATAATGTCTATTATTACTGAATCAGGTATTACTTTTGAACAATCTAATAAATCTTTAGACGCTATGAGTTATATGATTTATAATATGTTAAATACAACTCGTAGTACTATGAGAGATTTATATACAGAAAATGATATTAATCGTGTTAAAGAATTAGTTGCCCGTTTAGATAAAGGTTCTGATAGACTTGTTGCTGTAAGACTTAAAGATGACGGTGTTACTCCTAAAGAATTAAATAAGCTAATAGAAGAAACTATTTATGAAGTACTTAAAAAATATTATCCTAAAGTAACTCGTAATGAAATACTTGGATTTATTTATAATGGGAGTAATTCTGTTAGGTCTAATATGATTGGACTATTAAATAATATAGCAGATCTTTTACAAAAAGTTGAAACTACTGTTATAGAATATAATGAATCATATAATAAATATAATAATGAAAGAAAAGCTTATAATGAAGCTGTAAGATATTCTGAAGAAATTGGTCAAAAATATACAAAAGATGCTCCTTTATTTGATTCTTCTAATATTAATTACGATAGACTTAATGAACCAATAGTTAATATATGTCAAAAACTTGTTAACTATTCTGCTGTACGTAACGAATTAAATAGCGTTAATGCTGAAGGTAATTTATCATCTGATGTAATTAATAACAGTTATATTACTAATCTTCTTAAACAAATTAATTATGCTAATAAAAAAGATGCTCAAGCTGGTCTAAGAAATCTATTAGAAGAAATTAATAAAGGAGAACAATATAAATATAATAGTTTATTTTGGGGAATTAAAGGAGCTAATGGTAAATATATTCAAGAAGGATTATTTATGAGAGATGATAGAGATAATGTCTCTATTAATCCTAATGCTCAAAAACTTATTCAAATAAGTTTATTTAATGGTATTAAAGATATGCAAAGTGATAAAGCGGCTTTATATGCTAAAATGTCCAAAGGAGATTATTTTACTACTTCTATGATTGCTTACTTTAATCCTATTATTGCTGGACAAAATATTGGTACTTCTAAAGCAACCTTAAACGCTTCTCAAGCTGGATATTTTTTCCGTACTCCCTCTGATGCTCCTAAAAACTTTATTATTCAAGCTCCTAAACTTGATGCTAAAAATACAATTACAGCTTTAGCTACAGATGTTGCTAAATATGCTGATAAAAGACGTAATGAAATAGATAATTATGCCTTAGAAAATACAGATGAAAATTATGATAAATATTTAGAAGTTAAAGATAAAGCTGCTACTAATAAAAATAATATTTGGTCTGCTAAAGATATTTATTCTGTTATTAAAGGAGAATTATCTACTCTTAATTTTAATAAATATTATTATATTGAAAATGAAGATGGTACTATTTCTATTCCTATAATTTATAAAACTAAAGATAGTCCAGATATTGTTTGGATTAAAGGAGATAAAATTGAAGGTGAAATAAATAATATTTTATATAATATAGAAATAGAGGGTATTTCTTCAGTTAACGATAATAAACTTAGTGATGATTTTTATGCCGATATAGCAGATATTATTAAACAAGAAGGTATTGAAAATGGTTCTATAGATGTTCGTATTAATCGAGCTGCTCCTATATTTGCTGGATTTAGACAAAATGTTTTAGGAGAACTTAATATGTTTATTAATCAATTAACTTATTTATTTGATAATGATAGTAAAGGTAATTGGGTTCTTCGTAAAGATACTAATGGATTAATTGAAAGAGTACATTTTAATAAAACTACTTATGATGATAAAGGTAACGAATGTATTCTTGTTGAAGGTAAATGGCTTGATAAAGAAAAGACTAAACTTAACCCTAAAGCTGGTAAACTAAGTGGAAATTTCTTTAGCTTTCAAAAACTATTTAATACAGAGGATTATAAAGCAGGTGAAGAGCTTGAACGTGCATTACTTCTCTACGGGGGAACGTCCGTAGGCGAAGCCGGAGGACTTATTCAAGTTAAAGGAAATACTGCTACTTTAAATGTTAATAGTCCTCTTATTAGAATTGAAAATGGTAAAATTGTTTTTAATGAAACTCAAGAAGTAAGAAGTGTTATAGATAATATTGTTGAACAATGGATTAAATCTTTTAATAAAGAGATTGTAGCTCATAGTAAACAATATCAAAATCTTCTTCAAGAACTACAAAAAAGTAATGAAGATTTAGTTGATTTTGCTCTTAATACTGCTAATGCGTATATGCAATTAGACGATATTCTTGAAGGAGATGTTAAGTTTTATAAAGATGCTAAAGATTTTCTTAAACGTGCTAAAGAAGTACAAGCTGGAGGAACAGCTTATGCTGGATTTGATATTAATGATACTCTTAGTGCTAAAATTAAAGAAACCGTTGGTTATAACGGGGCTAAACAAGAGATTAAATTTGGCAATACTACAATAGATAAATATGCTAATGCTTATTCCCCTGTAGAGGGTTATGCAATAGTACACTATGCTGGAAAATATGCTCGTAATGGTTTTAGAGCTATTACTGTTAATAATACTGTAAGACCAAGTAAACAAGCTAATAATATTCAACAAGAATTATTTAATTATCTTAAAGATGAACTTGGTGAAGTTGCTGCTACTAAAAAAACTGCTGAAATTGCTAATGGATATAAAGAAGTAAGTAAAACTAATGACGCACAGTCTTTTATTACTATTGAAGAATTTATGCGTAGACGTTATGCTGATGGTACTTTTAAAGAATATGAAGATATATTTCAACAACTTTATGAACTTAGAACTGGTCAACGTAAAATTGAGGATATAGATGTTAGTAAAATTAATGCTCGTATTCAAGTACAAAAGAATTTCTATTACGACCATAAATATGATAATTATACTGGAGTACATTATCCTCGTCAAATTAAAAATGCTGAATTTGTTCTTATTCCTGAACTTCTTGAAGGAACTCAACTTAAAGAACTTTATAATTTCATGCATAAATATGATATTGGACAAGTTAATACTAATGAAACGAGTAAAGCTGCTAAAAAGAATGTTTTAACCTTTTGGGATAATGATGGTAATATTAATCCTAATTTTGAACAAGATCTTATTTCTAATAATGAAAATGCTATAGAAGATTACTATTATCGTTTTCTTTATAAACAGCAAGATGTTCCAGAGCATATGAAAGATGCTCAAAATAAAGCTGGTGTACAGATTACTAAAAAGATTTGTGATAATGCTAATGAATCTGTTAGACCTTATATTGATACATTCTTTAAGAATTATTGTGCTAATATTAGAGAAGATTTTAGAAAACTTCTTTTTAATATGGGTTGGAAAGAAGATAAAAACGGTAAATTAGTTAATATTAATGGTGATAAACAAACATTAGATTTTACTGATTTTTATAAAAAAGCTCGTATTGAAGCTCAACGTCTTGGTATGGATTCTAATTTTATAGAATATTTAACTCCTGATGAATTTGGTAATCCAGCTATGCCTAATTATATGAATAACGTTAGTAGTAAACTTGAAAGTATAGCACAAGCTATATTTAATAGTAGTATTACGAGACAAAAATTTCCTGGTTGGCATGCTGCACAGGTTACCCAAGTTGGTCATGGAATGAAAGTTTTAGACAATAATGGTAAACTTAGAGAACTTAAATATCACCCAAAAGTTATTGTTAATAAAGAAACTGGAGCTAAAATAGAAGAAACCGAGTATAATAAATTATCTGATGAAGATAAAAATAAATATGAAGTTAAACAAGAAGCGTATGCTGAAGTTATGATTCCTCGTTGGAGCAATCTTATTCCTAATACTTCAGAAGCTCTTGAAATGATACAAAAAGAAGGTCTTGATATTCAACTTGCTTATCGTATTCCTACTGAAGGTAAACAATCTGTTAGTATCGTTAAAGTAGTAGGTTTTCTTGATGATGTTTATGGTAGTACTATTATGTTGCCTGATGAATGGGTTACTCAAACAGGTTCTGACTTTGACGTTGACTCTGTTTATGGCGTTTGTCATTCTCTTAAAGTAGTAAAAGATAAAAATGGTAATATTAAAAGAATTAAGAAATATTCTGCTGACGATTTTAAAACTGATTATGCTAAATATAAATATTATATAGAAGATAATATTAATAATAAAATTTCTTCTGATATTGAAGATGAATTTCATGAAGATAAATATAAAGTGCTTCAAAAACGTCTTCGTGATGTTGTTAAAAAACTTCGTACAGAAAAAGATAATAGAGATAGTCTTTATAAAGAACTTACTAATATTGGTAAAGACGCTGGACTATTGACTTTTAATGAGTTTTCTAAATTAGAGGAAGTTGATAAATTACCTCGTGTTGTTAGAAACAATAATATTCTTGACGCTATGATCGCTATTATGGCAGATAATAATAGTAGGGAAGAGAATTATTCTCGAAGTAATTTTGATAGACTTTCATCTGCTATGAAAGAAATGGATAAAGCTCGTGGAGCCGATTCTGTTAGTCGTAGCGTTTATAATCCTTTTGACCAAATGGATTTTATGGAAAACGCTATGGGTGGAGCTTCTCTTAAAGCATTTTCTGTTACACGAGATACTTTTAATAGTGTTAATAATTATGCTAAAGGATATTTAGGAAAAGGTCATGAAATTATTGCTGAATATGATTTAACTGAAAAAGATGCTAATGGTGAATTTATTTATGATGCTGAGATGATGATTAAAGCATATGGATTATATAATGAAACTACTAAAAAAGGAGATGTTATATTATTAGATAAAGATGGTAAGAAAACTAATGAAGTTAGTAAAGCTGTTACTGCAAGAGTTAAACATTATAGATTAGCTAATAGTTATAATAATCGTAATGTTGTTGGTGAATTAATTACTGTTTATAGTTCTCAAACTACTGCTCATATTCTTGATGCTATTAAAGAAGGTTCTATTTTTAACGAAAATGAATTTACTTTTGGAACGTTTAAAACTCTTATAGATACAGGTATAGATTATAGAACTGCTATTGCATTCTTAATGCAACCTGCTATTACTACTATTAATGAAGTTAATAATGAAAGTAATAGTTTGTATCTTACAGGAGGTGGTAATACTGTTCAGAAAGCTATTAAGAGAATAGCTGCTAAAGCTGGTTTTAAACTTGGTGCTACTGACATTACTGACTATTCTAATTATGAATCGGTATTGTTAGCATTGAACTCCAACGAACAATTTAGAAATGCGTATAAAGAGCTATTTGGGGCTGAAATTTCAATGCAAAAGCCTATACAGGAACAACAATTCACGTTAAATGCAAAAGTGCTAAAATCACGCTTAGAATCGTCCAAAATAACTAATATTTCTGAATTATCACAAAAAGATAATGATATTAAAAATGCTGTTTTTGATATTGCTATTTGTTTAGCTTTTGATAAGATTAATAAAACTACTAAAAATCTTGAAAAAGTTCTTCGTTGTTGTAATCCTGATAATTTTGGTGCAAAACAAACTATTAGAGAAACTCGTACTATTGTTGATAATATTATTGCTTATGGATTTACTGATAATGAAGTTGGTAATACTATAATGTGTGGAGGTAAACGTCTTATTGAAAAACTTTATCCTGGATTTATTAAAATTGAAAAAAATGAAGTTAGCGATTTAGATGAATTAGTTAGAGGAGATATTGATATTGAAAATAGTGTTTATCCGTTTTTAGCTGCATTTTTTAAATATGCTACATTAACAAGTGTTGATGTTAATAAACAATTGTTCCCAACTGAAAATGATGTTTATAATGCTGTACTTAATGCTGTTCAAGTTAAATTAGGTGTTGTGTTTACTCCTAAACAATATAGAGAATATAAACAATATATGATGAATATGATATATTCTCAAGTTCCTATACTTAATACTCCTTTAACTGTTACTAAAGAAGGTTGGTTAAATGATAATAATGAAGCTATTGTTAAATCTACTGAAAATGATACTAATTATTGGAATGCTGAAATTTCTCGTATATTTGGTTTTGAAACTACTCAAAAAATTAATTTTGATATTAAGGATATATTTAATCCTACTGAAGAAGAACTTAGTAAATTTAATACTCTTACTCCTGCTCAAAAAATATCTTGGATTCAAACGCATGTTGATGGAGATTTAGGTATTTTTAATTATCTTAATGTAAATCTTAATAATCAATTTGAACTTAAACGTAAAGGTTTTACTCATCAAAGCATTAAATTTACAGATTCTGCTGAAAATATGGACGATATTTATATTGAATTTGGTACAAGTTTCTTTAATAAATCACCTATATTTAGACTTGCTATTGCTGATTTAATTAAATATGCTTTTGTTGTTGACGGATTTAAATTTAAAAGAGGTGCTGTTGATAAAATTATTACTAATAATTCTTTATATAAAAATATAGAAGATATGGGTACAGGTATTGTTCCCGCTATTAGAGAAATATTTGGATATTATGCTAATCCTGCAGCAGGAGTTACTGATGAATTTATTGATAAATTTATTCGTAGTCATAAAGAATATTGTAAATCTATTAAACTCGGTAAACCTGAAAATAATAAAGGTATAAGTAATACTGCTTTTCAATTTAATATTTGTAATAAAGGTAATGGACTAATATTTATTCCTTTTGACGGTAGATTTAAAACTTTACTTAATGAAATTAATGTTGAAAATACTAAATCTCCTCAAGATTATATTGTTGTTAATAGAAGTACTGGTGATAATAAAATTAGTACATTATATAAAATAGACAAACATGAAAGCGGAGTTTATCTTATTCCTATGAATTTACTTGAGCCTAATGAAACAGGTGATTATAGCGTTAATCCAAATAATAACAAATATGGAGATATTAGTTTTTATAACACTGTTATTGCTGAAGCTGAAAGTATTGGAGCTAAAGAATATTTTATTGATAAGGATAATAAAGTAAAATTAAAAGATAAATATAAAGAACATATTATTCCTCGTTATAAGTTTAATTTGGAAAATAATGCTATTGATAATGTTAATGAATTTCAGAATATTTCTGTTAACGGCACTGAAATACAAAAAGCTGAACTTAATAAACTATTTAAAGATGTAGAGGCTTATATTCAATCCCCCGTAGAGGAGAAAGGTGATTATGGGGTTGTACGTTCTAATTCTTTTTATATTAGCGAACAAGTAGGAAAAACTGATATTATTACACAAAATATTCCTACTGAAAATGGTAATATTCTTGTTACTATTAGAAGATATTCTCCGTCTCCTGCTTTTAAATCTAATTTACATAAAGATTTAATTAATAATGTTTCTTCTAATAATACAGAAAATGTTCAAAAAGTTAGAATTGAAGAACGTGATGCTTATAGAAGTGCATTAGCTTCTAAAACTGAATCCCATAAATATTATAAAATTGAACATATTACTGAAGAAAGTGTTAGAGAAGAATTTGAAAAACAACAACAAGAAAATAGAGATAATTTTAATGATGAAGCATATGCTATTACTACTGATATAACTGATGATTATATAGATAATGCTAATAGAATAACTGAAGTAGATGAAACATCTGTTGCCATGATTGCTGCTCTTAGAAGAGCTGAAAGACGAGGCGATGATATTGCTGCTAAAGCACTTCGTAAATTAGATATAAAAGGTATAAATTCTTATCGTTCTAAAGATATTAAAGATAATAGAAGAAATATATATCATATTCTTAGCGATTATATTAGTAGTTATGCAGATATGATCGATAAACAAATGAAACATTATGTTATAGGCGATAAAGAATATAATATCGGAGAATCTGATTTATATGAAGTTTTAAGAAGTAATCCAGATGAAGTTTCTAATATAGTTAAATTATTACTTGAAGCTATTACATTTGGCGATACTTTTGGAAATATTATGAGTCTTCCTATTGACGGTATGGACGAAGATACTAAAAGATATATTCAAAAAATTCGTGATTCTATAAATAAAATTCGTAATTCTTCAATTATTAAACAAGGATTTGATAATATGTTTAATAAATATATTGCTAATGAATTTGCTAATAATCCTAATATACGAATGAACGTTGTTAATCTTAAAGATACTTTTGGTGATTCTGGTTGGTGGGAAACTAATATTGGAGATATTGCAATGTTAAGCAATAAACAAGTACAAGTTATTGTTAAGATTGTTAATAGGATTATGAATCAAGCTGCAATGCAAGATGCTCCTCGTAAGAAAAATGAGTTTCTTAAAAGATTTGATAATATATTAGATAAAAGTGGTAGTTTTAGATGGGAAAATGTTATTAATTCAAATGGTCAACTTATTAGATCTTATACAGCTAAATTTCTTACTGATAGAGATAAATTAGTTGATGCTGTTAAAGACGCTCTTGATAAATATGGTATAGATAGTAAAGAATATATTGCTGCTAAACTTAAACGTGATGAATGGTATGCTGATAATGTTGAACAACCTGTTGTTAGAAAATATTATGTTAAAAATAATGCTTTAATTAGAGAAATATTTGAAGCTGCTCCTGAAGAATATCGTCAATATATGGAGTATATTCACGAGAAATTTATTGATGATCAACCAGATATTGCTTTAACTGCTCAAGAACGTAATAGAAGAAAAGAAATTGATAAGAAAATTAATCAACTTACTTCTGAATATAAAGATACTGAAACTCTTAAATCTCCTGAAGAAAGAGAACGTGCTATTAAATTAAGAAATTTTATTAAAGCTAAATCTGCTCTTGATAAAGAATATTTTGACTATAATGATACAAATGAATTTAAAGAAAATCTTGAAAAGAATTTAGCTATTATTAAACATTATGAAAAAAATAATCCTACTCAAACTTTAGATAAACGATTAGAAAATATTGAATATCGAAGTGCTTATGAATGGATTAAAAATAATAGTTATTATATTCTTAATAAAGAAGCTAAAGATAAAATTGACGAAGCATTTTCTATACTTAAAGATGAAGACAATTTAAAAAGTGCTAAAATTAAGAAAATAATAAATGATGCTAATGCTTATGATGAATTTGGTAATGTTGATGCTCGAAAATTAAGTAATAAAGATATTGCTACTATAAAAGAACTTACTAAACATAAATATGATTTTAGTTATGATAGTAACGCTGGAGAAGCTATATTAATAAAAGATATTCCTAATAATCTTCCTATATTTGATGATAATTTTTATAGAATGCTTCGTGACTCAAGTGAAAATGAAAAAGAAGTTAATCCTCGAAGAATTAAAATTATAGGTAGAATTAACGAATTATTAGGAAAAACTATTACAGCTATTGAATTTGGTGGAGATGGACGTATTCACGCTAAAGATATATTTACTAAACTTACTGAAGAAGAAAGAGAAGAACTTGCTAATCTATATATTGCTTTACGAAATATTAAAGGTAAACGTAAACCAAAAGAAATTCGTCAAAAATTTAAACAAGAAGTTGAATTTAAAACTAATGATGTTGCTTTTAATAGTGAACTTACTTGGGCTTTAAGTAATTTAAAAGGTACTAAAGATTTTGATGTTTTTATTAGTATTTTCTGTCAATTAGATAATTCTGGTGAAATTATATTAGATGATAATGGTAATTATACTCCAAATAATGATATTTATGGTTATATAGAACCAAAAAATGATAAATATATTAATAAAAAGAAAACTGCTGCAAGAGAACTTATAGAAAATAATGTTGATTTTGTTCCTAATGAATACTATTATGCTGCTATGAATGAAGAAAGCAATAATGGTACTTTTAAAGAATGGTTTGATGCTAATCACGTTTATAATCCTTATAAACATAAATTTGAACCTCTTCGAGTTTGGACTGATATGAAAGTTAATCCAGAAGGTTCTCTTAAAGGTACTTATAGTTATGTTCCTACTAATGAAAATGCTGAAAAACAAGTTAAAGATGAATATGTAAATAAAAAATATAAAAAATATAGTAATAATTATAATCATGATAATGGACATTATAATAATTATGTTACTTTAAGTCCTAAAGAAAAAGAAATGCAAAGTTTACTTCAAGAAACTATGGATTTCTTTGCTGAACATAATAAATATAATACATTTGTTAATCAAGGTTATATTCCTCGTAGACGTAAAGTTGTTACTGATACAAAATGGGCTGTTAATCAATTATTAGGAGTTACTGGTTTAGAATTTAGAAATGATAGTGAAGATAGATGGAATGCTAAAGTTGATTATGCTAATGATTATGAAGTAGAAAATGACATGCTTAAACTACTAAAAGGTAAAGGTTATCAAGAATTAGAAGAAATTCGTCCTAAAGGAATTGGAGAAACAGACGAAAGTTATCGTAAATATCTTCAAGATACTAAAAAGAAAAATGAAGAAATTAAAAAGCGTAATCTTGAAATAGATAAACAATTATTTGATAAAGATTATCGTAGTGTATTTGCAGAAGCTATTTCTAATCAAGTTGTTATAAATGCTCGTAATAAAGCTAAAAATTGGTTATATTTACTTCAAGAAGATTTGAAAAATACTGAAGCTGTCAAAATTAGTAAATTTACTGGTAGACCTGTTATTAATAAACGTACAAGTGTTGATGTTCAAGATAATTATCATACAATCAATCAAGATAATACTTTAAAACAAGTTTATGGTTTTACTCGTCGTCTTATTTTTGAACAATTTAAAGAAAAGTCTAAATTAAATAAATATGCAGATTTAGCTCGTAATATTACTTCTGCTAAATATATGATTTTTAACGTTACTGGAGGTATATCTAATATTGGTACTGGTTTTGCAAATATTATGGGTGAAGCATTTGCTGGAGATAATCTTAGTAAAAATGATATTAGAGAAGCTATTGGAATGTATATGAATAATTCTTTACGAATGATTGCTGATATGTATAAAGATAAAAGTGATAATTTTGCTGTTGCTCTTACTAAATATTTTAAAGTTGTTGATTTTGATGCAATGACAGAAAGAGTTCGTGGAGAAACTGCCGGAGAATATGCTCGTAGAATGCGTAATTTAATGTATAGTTTACAATCTGGTGGTGAACATTTTATGCAAAATACTGTTTTATTTGCTGTTCTTAAATCTAATAAAATATTTGATGATATAGACGGTGTTAAACGTTGCGGTAGTTTTTCTGAATATATTTGGAAATTAGAATATGATACTATGGTTTCTATTATTTCTAAAGATAAAGATTTACTTGAAGAATTGAAAGAATTTAAACGTATCATTAGACAAGATAAAACTGAACAATTTAAATATGATACATTTAAACATAATATTATAGAAGATTTCCTTAGAGCACATGCGAGTAAAGAAATAATTCAAGAATATATTCATGCTAAAAACCAAGCTATTAAAAAAGCTAAAGAAGAATGGAAAACTAAACCTGCTATTATCGATTTGCTTAAATTAAAGAATGGAGAAATTGTTCCAAAAGCTGGAGCAGAAATTACTCCAGATATGATTAATGATATAAAAAATAAAACTGTTAATCTTAATAAGAAAATTCATGGTGTTTATGATAAACTTGGTGCTGCTCTTATTGAATTTACTTGGTGGGGTAGTTTAGTTATGCAATATCATAAACATTTATATCCCGGTGTTATGAAACGTTTTCGTCGTCGTGGATATTATAATGAGCAAACTAATACTATAGAAGTAGGTTCTTATGTTGCTTTTGTTGATTTTCTTAGTAAAGAATTTAGAAATGTTGTTAGCGACGCTAAAAAACAAGGAGATGGATATGTTGGCATAGCTGTTGCTTCTGTTCAAAATACTTTTAAAGCTGTAATAAATACTATAACCAATATTAAAACTAATTGGAACTTAATGTCTCCGTGGGAGCGTAATGCTGTTAAACGTTGTCTTGGTGATTTATATGGTATTCTTAGTGCTTTATTATTAGGAGTTACTATATATGCTATGACAGATGACGATGATGAAAAAGAAAGTAATGTTGTTGCTACAGGATTATATCTTGCGGATAGACTTCTTTCTGAATCTCAAATGTACACTCCGTGGGGACTTTATTCAGAAGGTAAAACTCTTTGGTCGAGTCCTATTGCTGCATATAATGGCCCAAGTGATTTAATTAAGATTATGGATTATACTGCTCGTTGGTTATTTGATGAAGATTTTGATCCTGTTTATAGTACTGGTATTTATAAAGGAAGAAATAAAATAGATGTTCTTGTTAAACGTAACATTCCTCTTTATAGAGTTATTGAAAGACTTAATAATATGACTAAAAATAATAGTTATTATAGAATTAATGAGAAAGCATTAAATATGAAAATTAGTAAATATATTGCTGACCAAATTAATCCTGATTAAATAAATATTATTGATGGTAATTATATAGCTGGAGTTCATTCTCCAGCTATTTTTATATTTGCACATGACCAAGAGTATATTGCATATAATAGTGCGTATAGTAGCTATATATTATTAATAAGGGAATATTTGTAAATCATTGATTATCAAATAGTTAGAAATGTTAAATCTGCACCGTGGCGCACATTTAACAGTTTTTTTAACATGAAATATGCGTTATGGTGCAGATTATTTGCTATATTTATTATATAATAATTTAACACATAATTAAACTATGCCTCAATTCAGTTTTGAAACAAAAGCTAATAAAAGAGTTAAAGAAATTATTGCAGATAAAAGTACTAATAAAGTAGAAAATATTATTGCTACTCCATTTACTATTGATCCTGAATATGTTGATAAACATATTACTATTAAATTTGAAAGTAATACTAAAGAAAAAGAATTTATATCTACTGCTAAACAAGTTAAATTTGGTAATTATTGTATTTGTATGCAGTCTATTGGAGATATGTTTCCTTATTGGCAAAATAAATCTGTATATGCTAATCTTATTATTGCTTATATACTTAAAAATATTCAATTATATGGTAATTATGTTGAAATATCAGAAAAAGAATTTGTAAATTGGAGTGGAATTTCAACAAGAAGTTTTTATAATGCTATTAACGCTTTACTTCGTCCAGCTGTACCTTATCCTTGTGCAGGTGATAATTTTGCTCTTCTTGCTGCTACAACTAAAAAGTCTATATATGTTGTTAATCATAATTTTATCTTTAGAGGAAATTATGATGAATTTGTAACTCTTTATGAACTTAAATTTCCTAATGGTTGTAAACTTGATTCTAAAGGTAGAGTTATTATTGAACATTAACCAGTAGTTGAATGTGTTAAAAAAATAAGCCCGCAACAAACTAATGTCTGTTACGGGCTTTTCTATGGGTGCTAACTTGCGTTACAATAGCTATTTTTAGCTTAATTTCGTAATATATTTATGATTTGGTATAATTATATTACTCGGACTTCTTAGAGCTATTTTTAGCTTTAATTTTCGTTTTTGGTGTAGTATTATCGTCAATACGATTAACCAGAACAGCAATATCTGTAACTTTATCATTTATAAAATTAATATCTCCACGAGTAAATCCAATCTCATTAGTAATATTTATAAGACGATTTGTTGTACTTTCACCAAGTCTACCAGCTTTATTTATATAATCAAGTAAAGTATTATGTATAGTTCCAATAAGTTCAATACAAGTATTATACATATCTTTGTGATTTATATTAGCACGAATATATTCAACATCTTTAGAAATATCATTTAATAAATCATCAGTATAACCTTGACCTTTAATAATTTGCTCTTTATAAGCAACAATTTGAGCTTTAAGATCTTCAATAGACACTATCAAGTATCTAAGCAACAATATCAATATAACTAATATTGTCGAAATTGATATAATTAAAAATACGTTCATAATTAATCGGATTATAGCTATGATTGGTTGCAACTTCTCTACGGGGAATCGCGAGGAGCGAAGCGACGAGCATCAATATCAAAATCTGCAAAATTAGCAATTTGATTTTTATAAGCAATACCCACTCCGCTACGCTTCGTGGAATCCCCCGTAGAGAAATCATCACCATTTATAGCTTATTATTTGTTTATTATTGTTTATTATTCTTAGTTTTAGCAACATTTCGCTTACTATTAATTTTACTTACAATAACAGCATCATTAATTTCATTAACTCTGCTTTTAATAGAAGTAATATCTCTGCGAGTAGCATTTATTTGTTTAATAGTATTATCTAAATCTTGTTTGATAAGACCAAATTTACGAAGAAGCTCATGAAGAGATTTAATAGTATTAATAATATTAACAACTGGCTGTTTAAGTTTAACATAAAGGTATATTATAATAGCTATTATAGATAATATTACGATACAATAAAAAATATCAAATGCAATCATAATTATTTAATTATTAAATTTTTGTTATTTACCTGTACTACCAAATCCTCCAGCTCCACGTTCAGTTTCACCAAGTTCTTCAATAGTTTCTACTTCGTCCCAAATAATTTGTTCACGATGACGAACAAGAATTTGAGCAACTCTATCTCCGACATTATATTCAATAACAGGTATAAATGGAGCGTCAATAGCTCTATGAACTATCATGAGTTCGCCTGTATAACCCATTTTGTTATCTATAAGGCTCTTTATCCTTATAATCTACACTTTTATTATTATTGTGATATATTTGTGTAGTTCAGACTATATCATCACCACTATTTAGTGGGCAGGGCACTCGTGTCAGCATTACCGGCATCAGCATTATCTGTTAAGCCTCGGCTATTAGTCGTTGAACCTTCAACAATATTTCTATCATTGCTTGGCTGCTGATTGTCATTATCACTATGATTTTCCAGCAATTCACCCTGTTTAAAGACTCCAGCTATTCTTCCTTTTTCATCTCTAATAATTTCTTTAGTGGAATTGTGTAATTTTCTATGTTCTGACATAGTTAAAGGAATAAGATTACTAATATTATTATTAAGAGTATTTTCATCTTTATGATGAATATTTACTTCAGGTTTAAGATAATATTGTCCATCAATAATATTAAAATATTTATCATCAAACATATTATGATTTTGCTCGACAATATATCTGTGATAAGGATAATAATCTTGAAATCCTTTGTATGGGTGATTATGAAGTTTTATACGTTGATATTTAAATCCATTATTTTCATAATAACTAATAGTTTCTTCATGATAATTAGGATTATTACTACCAGTAAAAATCATACTCCTCATCTTGCCCATACATTCTTTAGAACAAGTAAATTTACCACTTTTACTTCTTGCTATTCTACTTGGCTTAATATAAATAGGTTTACCACATGCAAAACATTTAGTATTAGGCTCATGTGTAACCTTTTTAGCAGCAGCAGCACAAGCAGGAGAACAATAAGTATGAGTACCGCCATAACTTGGTTTATACTCAAATTCTTTTTCACAATAAGCACAAATGGCTTTTATATTAGCAACTACATTACTAATTTTGCTTTGTACTCTTTTACCATTTTCATCTTTATTTCCAACATTTTTAGAAGCAGATGTAAAACCAAATTTAATATCCATAACTATTTTAATTTTAGAGTTCTCGGCAAATTTAGCAAAAATATTAGAGTTACCAAAGGATTATGCAATTTTTTTAGAGTCTAATGTACCAGGACTATTTTGCATTATAGCCATAGTTTTAGTATTACTACTTCTTGGACGAATTTCCATTTCATAATCTTCAGGAAGTTTAAAATGAAGTCCTGTATGATAAATTACACGATCATCTTTTTCTTCTATACTATGAACATAAACGTCCATACAAGCATCTCCTTGTTTACTATAAACAGGAAGTTTAACGGTTTCGTCTTCACGATAAACATTAACGCCAACATGATCTAAAGTATCAAACATTTTAACTAATGTATCATAAAGAGTTCCATCATCTGGAGTTGTTGCTGCATAATAAACAGCGTCTGCTAAAACATAAGGTATTTTACTCATTTTAATTTTATTGTTAAAGATTGTTACATATTCATTAATATATTACCAGCAAGTTCTATCTTTTTAGCTTTACTGCCATAAAGAATAGAATCCATACGTTTAAGACCATCACTATTATCTATATTAGAATAATAACCGGTAACTGCATTATAAGCACCCCATTTAGTATTAATTATTTCTTTTTGACCAATACCATTATAATAATAATTATTCATTTCTGCAACTACATTAACTTTTTTCATACTAATTTCAGCGTCATTTATTGCAGAAAAATCTCTCATAATAACTTGTTGAATATTATGTCCAGTTTGATAAATTCTACTATATTCATCATCAGTAAAAACTACTTTACCAAAGAAACTTTGTACTTCTTCATCTTTTATAGTACTTTTATACATATGATTATATACTTCATTAAGAAAATTAATCTTAGATTTAGTAATACCCAATATTTCATCAGCAATATCTATATTATCATGAACAGATTTAGTATGTCTAAAACTAACATAACTTTCAGCATTTCTAATCGCAGCATTAAGAGTATTTTCACACACAACTCTTATAGGTGTTAGTAATATTTTAACTCCAGTAGAACCATCGTGAGAAGTAGTAAATACAAGATAATTATCTACAACGTCATCTTTAACAAATATATTATTTGGTAATTTGGCACTAACAAATATTCTTTGACCATAACCAAAAGCACCAGCTGTTTGCCAAATAGCTTTATTTTTACCAATGGCTTTATCAAAGAATTTAAAGGCATCAATATTTTGAACAGTTGTATATCTACCTTTAACTATTCCTAATGGAATATTTTTATCAGTACGATAAATACTATAAGTATTATCTATAGGAGCGTAATCTACACCATCTTCGTTAAAGCTATCTTGAATCGGACATTCAACATTTCCATTAGATAACATAGCAGCATAAATATAACATTTATCAACACTCCAATCTAAACTAGCTTTTTTAATAACTTCTTCAGAAGTAGTGTAGTCTTCAACATTGACTGCACCTTTAGTTCTAAATGGAACACCTTTAACAATATATCTACTCATTACGCTAACATTTTTGCATATTTACGAATATCATATTTTCTATCATGAATACTTTTATCAAACTTAAAATAAACTTCATAAAAATCTTTTAAAACTTTAAGTTTAGGTTCACGATGGTCAACAGTAATAATTCTATCACCGTTATCTAAAATAAGAGAACAAGGAATATTAACGATACTTTGAATAGTATAATTATGTTTATTTACAACATCTTCTCGTATTTCACATGTAGAAATATATTCTCCTGTAACAACTCCGCCTTTGTTAATAAAAATAGTAGGATTATAACAAATATCTGATTCATTTCCAAATACTTTAGTCATAATATCATTACTATATATATTATAAATTTTAGCTTTATATGCGTTATTATTTATTATTTTACCATCGCCAACACTCTTTAAAATAAAAGGATAACGAATATTATTTTTATAATTAGAATCACTTGCTGTTGCAAATTCATCATCTTTTAAAGTTAAAGGAGATAATAAACCAGTAGTATAAAGTTTATTAATAGTATCAACTATATCTTTCAATTCATCATCAGATTCTGGTTTTATTTCATCTATGGCTTTACAAATATTAAGAATATTATCAAAATATTCTTTTCGATAATGAAAAGTAGGATTATTTTTATCTATTTTATTTAATATTATATTAGCTTCTCGTTTAAGCACATAAGAAAAACCAGCTTCATTATCATTAATTTTATATAATTTTCCTAACATATTATTTAAATTGAATAGATTGATTATTTACTATTATACCAACTGTAGGTTGATCTTGTTCTAAAGTTTGACAAATATTAATAACACGTTTCATTTCGTCTTTAGAAGTAGCATTAATAACTTCAGTTCTAAATACTTCTTTACCTAAATGTTGAAGAATATCTGGATTATTTTTTAATAATTCTTCAATAGTATCAGTATAAGAAATATTAATTTTAATATGTTTTAAATCAGATATATTAAAAGGAGAAAAATCTTCTCCAAATTCAGCTATACATTGAGCATTAATGCTATCTAATATACCAACTAAATCAACATCTTCTCCTGTATAAAGAATACCTTGTTGAACAAGTTCTTGAATTAAATCTCTAAATTTATAAATTAAAATATTAATTCTGGGTTCATTTATTTCAACACTTTGAGTATTTTTAGTAAATATTCTAACATTAGGAAGTTCAATAAATTTATTATTTTTACCTGTTTCTCCAAAATTAATAACAGCTTCAAGCATTGCTTTTTTAAGACGTTCAATACGATTTTTATAAACATTTTGTCTATCATTAAATCGTTTCTTTTCATCTTTAAGAGCTTGTTCATCAACTTGCCAAACTTTAATAGCCTTTACATAACTATCAAGTTTTTCTTTAAGTTCTTCTTGTTTAATGCAAAGTTCATTATATTGCTCATCGGTAATTTCACCTTCTGCTTGTTCAACTTCATTAAATATACGAAGAATATCATTAGATATATTATATAAACTACTCATATTTATTTACTATTTATTATTTTTAATATAATTATTATAACTTTTAACGGTAATATCGTTAATATGTTTATTTTTAAAATCATTAGTTGTTTTCCAATCAATATCATATAAATTAGAAAGTCTAATTAAATCACTATTTTCACAATCTATAGTCATTATGCTAATAAATTCTTTAATTTCAACTTTAACTCCTTTTAATTTAATAGTATTAAAAGGAATATAATAACCAGATTTAATTTGACATTCTTTTATATAACAAGTATTAAAATATCTACCAGTTAAAACACCATTTTTAGTTTCAAAAACATCATTTTTCCAAGATAAATCTGTACTAAAAGGAAGAAGTTTTTTTGTTTTAATAGATAAAATATATTGTGGAGATATAGAATAAGCATTAATAA
>ULQV01036502.1_pt1 | contig 38315 bp, 30 predicted proteins | sample 1954851 | NCBI WGS metagenome assembly ULQV01 (sample SAMEA4835665, study PRJEB28245) | human gut metagenome | biome: gut microbiome; material: fecal sample | place: Denmark | collected 2008 | reverse complement strand
GAAACGAACCGGGCACGTTATTTAGACGTGTGACTTTTTCGCAGAAAAAGTCTTTTCTTGCACTAAACTACAGGAATATCTAGTAATGATATAATCTCAACTTATTATAGGAAAATGAAACTGGTTAAATATTAACAAAGAGTTGATTGATTTCAACTCCTTTTAGTATACTGATTTTGAGGTGGTTAAAATGGATTATGTATATGTGACAAAAGAAAATATTGAACAAGAACACATTTGTTGTGCAATTAGTAACAATTCAGATGTACAAGTAAGATCAAAGAAAGACTGGTTGTATGATCGTTTTGAGGATGGGCTAGTCTTTATTAAATCATCTGTAAGAGGCAAATGCTTCATTGAATATATACCCACAAAGAATGCGTGGATTCCAATTATTGGCGATACTTATATGTATATTGATTGTTTATGGGTCGCTGGCTCTTTAAAGGGGCATGGCTTTTCGAGTGAATTATTAAATATGTGTATTGAGGATAGTAAAAGAAAAGGGATGGATGGAATTTGTATTTTATCAAGTAAAAAGAAAACATCCTATCTTGCGGATCCTAAGTTTTTAGCTTATAAAGGTTTTAGAGTCTCTGATGAAGCTAGTAATGGTATTCAATTGTGGTATTTATCTTTTAATGATTTTGATTTACCAAAATTTAAATCCTGCGCTAAAGATTGTCATATAGAAGAATCAGGTTTTGTCTTATATTACACAAGTCAATGTCCTTTTAATGCAAAATATGTTCCAATCATTGAAAATTTGTCTAAAGAAATGAATATAGAATTTAAAGCGATTCATCTAGATACAAAAGAAAAGGCGCAAAATGCGCCAACACCCATCACAACATATGCGCTATTTTACAATGGTGATTATGTAACGAATGATGTGATGAATGAGAAGAAGTTTTTAAAGTTAGTTAAGAAGCTAAAATAGGCACTAATTATCTTGAGACATGATGGTTTTAAATAATAGATATATCAAGTAGATTGTATTTAGTGCAAATGGAACAATCAGATTGGTACTAATAAGGCTTGCAAAAAATAGAATGTGGGATAAGGAATTTTCTTCTCCACTAACAATCACATATGGAGATATTGCCATAGTTAAAAAGATCAGAAAATAGATAGCTAAAATGACTAAGAAATGATTTTTGTATTGTTTCATAATGAAATTCCTCCTTGATTCCATAATATCAGATTGGGCTTGCACTTTAAATTGTTTTGTACTAAAATTCTAAATGTAGTAAATAAATCTGGGGAGCTATTGCTGAGAGGAAGTACGACTTCGACCCATTAAACCTGACGGATAATGCCGGCGTAGGAAGTATAGATGTTTTTTTGACCTGTCTTTTTACGTTGCAGGTCTTTTTATTTTATTGCCTTACTGTAGGGGAGCGCCTAGAGTATAGAAAACAAGCGAGGGAGCCTGAATTGACAGGATGAGAGAGGACTGTTTGTCTAATACCGAAACCACAGATGGTTTTTTGCGTGTTTTCTAGGCCATCTGTGTCTATAGGAGGTAGTATTATGAATAAACACAATTACTTATTAAGCTTAGTCTTTTTTTCAATGATGGTAGCTGTTGGAGTGGTCATTTCTCCAATCTTACGTGTAGAAGGAATGTGTCCTATGGCACACCTTATTAATATCACGATGGCTGTATTTATGGGGCCTTGGTATTCATTTCTTTGTGCTTTAGCTATTGGTTTAATCCGTATGACAGTTATGGGAATTCCACCATTAGCTTTAACTGGCGCTATTTTTGGAGCTACGCTATCAGGCATCTTATATCGTGTAAGTAAAGGAAAAATCTGGGCTGCCGTACTTGGTGAAGTCATTGGTACAGGTTTAATTGGTTCTGTTCTTTCATATCCAGTGATGACATATTTATGGGGAAGAACTGGACTTACATGGATGTTCTATGTACCTAGCTTTTTAATGGGTACAATTATTGGTGGAAGTATTGCGTATGTTTTATTGAAGTCAATGTCTCGTAGTGGAATCCTAGAAAATATTCAAAGAAAGTTAGGAGTGCAAAAATTTGTTGAAACAAACGAATAATTTGATTCACTGTATCACAAATCCGATTTCAATTAATGATTGTGCAAATCTTATATTAGCTTTGGGTGCGAAGCCGATTATGGCTTGTCACCCCGATGAAGTTGATGATATCACTTGCCATTCTGCGGCTTTGGCATTAAATTTAGGAAACTTTGATGATGTAAGAGCTAAGTCTATGATGATTAGTGCTAAATGTGCCAAAGAAAATAAAATTCCATTCATTTTAGATTTAGTTGGAGTGGCTTGTTCAACACTTCGATTGAATTATGCCAAAGAACTTGTTTCTTTATATTGTCCAACCGTCATTAAAGGGAACATCAGCGAATGTAAGGCTTTTTATGGAATGACAAGTCATGCGCACGGTGTAGATGCGGATGTTCTCGATGAAGAGAATATCTATGAAAGTGCGAAATGGCTAAAAGATATGGCTTTACATCTTGGTTGTGTAGTTGTTTGTAGTGGCAAGATCGATGTCGTTACAGACGGTAAAGAAGTGAATTTAATTTCAAATGGTTGTGATATGCTTTCAAGAATTACGGGGACTGGATGTATGTTAAATGTGGCGATTGCGACATTTTTAGCTAGTTATTCTCCATTATTGGCTTGTATTAAGGCAACTTGTTATTATGAAGTAGCTGCAGAAAAGACGAAATGTGAGGGTCCTGGAACTTTCCATATGCATTTTATGGACGAAATCTATAAGCTTACCAGTTTTGATGAATCTTTGTTTAAAATAGAGGTGTTAGAATGAAAAAAGTAGATTATACATTATATTTTATTACCAATTCAGATGGTTATGATGAAGAAACTTTTTTAAATAAAGTAAAAGGGGCATGTCTTGGTGGAGCAACCATTGTCCAGCTTCGTGAAAAGAATAAATCAACATTGGAATATTATGAATTGGCAGTTAAAGTCAAAAATATAACGGATGCCTATAATATCCCATTAATTATTGATGATCGAATGGATGTCGCAATGGCTGTAGGGTGTGGTGTTCATTTAGGAAATGAAGATATGCCAATTTCTGTAGCTCGTAAAATTATGGGTGAAGATTGTATTATTGGGGCTACCGCAAAGACAGTAGAAGTTGCAAAAAAAGCAGAGACCGATGGTGCTGACTATTTGGGTTGTGGTGCTATTTATCCGACAAAGACGCATGTTAAGACGAAGATTACAAGTGTTGAAACACTGAATGATATTTGTTCGGCTGTCAAGATTCCGGTTTGTGCGATTGGCGGATTAAATAAAGACAATCTTTCTGTTTTAGAAAAGAGTCCTATTCAAGGTGTTTGTGTTGTATCGGCTATTATGGATCAAGAGGATACAAAAAAAGCAGCTGAAGAATTGAAGGAATCGATTCAAAAAATCGTGGCATAAAAAATGCCACTTTTATTTTTGGAAAATATAACCTAAAATAGTATTTATGAGAAAAAGAAAAATATTAGTCCTTTCAATCACCATTGTTGCCATAGCTCTTATACTTGAAACATGTATATTAAGATATGTAAATGAAAAGAATGCGCAAACCACATCCAATGTATTATTGGATCGTGTGATTGCGGTTCTTGATAAAAATGAGTCGAGTGAAGAGCGGTTTGTGAAATCATTAAAAGATGATTATATAGTTCGTGCTAAGGCCATATCTTATATTGTGGATGCCAAGCCGGAAGTAGAATATGATATTGATGAACTTCAAAAAATCGCATCTTTAATGTCCGTGGATGAAATTCATTTTATTGATGAAACAGGAACGATATATTCGGGTTCAATCCCTAAATATTTTGGATATAGCTTTGATTCTGGTGAACAAATGGCTTTCTTTAAACAAATGTTAAACAATTATGATTTAACATTATGCCAGGATGTAACACCAAACACGGCCGAAGCTAAAGAGATGATATATGCGATCACTTGGAATGAATCTAAAACGCATATGGTTCAAGTGGGTATTACGCCAAAGCGTCTTTTAAAAGAGTTGAAACAAAACCAAATTTCAAATGTCGTAGCCGATATGCCTGTGTATAAGGGAATGGAAATTTATGTTGTAAATTCAAAGACGAAAATAATTGAGGGAGCTACTGACAAAAATAAAATCGGGAAGAAGATTCTGACTTCTAATAAAAACTATCAATATATAACTCGAAAACACGGAAATTATAATGTATCTGTATCCATATCTGAATCGATGTTTTCTCAAAATAATATCGTAGCGATATTGATTGTTGGTATTTATTTGACTTTTGCTTCATGCTTACTTGTTCTCATGCTTTCTAGAGTATTAAAAGAGAAGTATGAAAAAGAAAAATATATGTATACTTCGAATACGGATGGACTGACGAAATGTTTCAATCGACGTGCGTATGACTCGGATATGGAAAAGTTAGATTTAAATACGGAATGGGCTTATATATCTTTAGACTTAAACGGTCTAAAACAAGCCAATGATTCACTTGGCCATAGTGCTGGGGATGAGCTTATTTGTGCGGCTAGTAACTGCATGAAGTTTGCGTTTGCCTCTTATGGAAAGATCTATCGTATTGGTGGAGATGAATTTGTCGTATGGATTCAAAACTCTGTTTCTAATCTAGATTCGATATTACAAGTATTTGATGCGACCATTCATGATTGGCATGGTAAGTACTCAAATTCGATATCTGTATCGTATGGTGTCGTCAAGTCTTCAGAAAAATCTTTTGATTCGGTTCAAGAAATAAGTAAATTAGCCGATGAAAGAATGTATCAAAATAAAAAGGATTATTATACAACGAGTTGTAATGATCGAAGAAGGTAATGAAAAAGCATCTCTAGGGATGCTTTTTGTTTTGATATTATTTATTTACGGCTTCTTTTAGAGCTTTGGCAACTTTGAACTTAACAGATTTGCTAGCTTCAATTTGAATCTTTTCTTTCGTTAGAGGATTGAATCCTTCTCTAGCTTTTCTTTCAGTGATTTCAAATTTTCCAAATCCTGCAAGATCCACCGTTTTTCCTTCACTTAAACCTTCAAAGATTTGTGTTAATGCCAAGTCAACAACTTCAGTGATGTCCTTTTTAGATAAGTGAGAATCTTCGGCAATGTTTGAAATGATGTCCTTTTTAGTTAATTTTTCCATGTTTATAAGTCTCCTTTATATCCCTATAATACGCCTTTTTTCACCATTAGCCAACCCATTAGATGAATTGGTTGAACAAATTCGTTGTTTTTAATTAAATCATTGATTTCATCTTCTGTATATTCTTTGACTTCTAAAAATTCTGTCGAATCTAGATGCTGTTTCGATACTTTTTCACAATCATCGGCATAATATAAATACGCATAATTATCCGCTATTGTAGGATTACTAGGAATTGTATAAATATGTTTCCAGTGATCTGAAACGTAGCCTGTTTCTTCTTGTAATTCACGTTTAGCTGCAAGTAATGCACTGTCTTTTTCATCACCCTCAATGCCACCGGCACAAAATTCAGTGGTTACAGATTTAAGTCCATGTCTAAATTGACGAACTGTTATATACTTATCATCTTTTGTTCTTGCGATAATCACAACAAAGTTTCTTCTTGAATAGTTATAGAAAGGGGAGAATTCCTTTCCATCTGGAAGAATAAAAGACTCTTTACGAAAGTCGATCCATTCATCTTGTACAATATGTTCTGTTTTATTTAATTTCCAATTTAAATCCATTTTTATCACCTAGGTAATTATAAACCAAATAAAAAAAATAGTGCAACCAAAGTTACACTATTCATTGACTATGCTTGTTGAGCAATTCCAACGTATCTTGAACTTAATGCAGTCGCTAAAGCCATATTTGAAACAACAGCTACAATGACTTCAGGAATCATATTTGTTCCGATGACACCAGCCATAACTCCGTTCAATGCGGCTTGGCTAATGCCTAAAGCTTGTGAGTATTGAGGACCGAATAAGATAACGATCAATCCTAATACCATGATTGTGTGGCATACTGTCGCAACAGCTGCTGCAATACCTGCAGCGACTGGAGTATTCTTTGCGTATTTTTTCGCAAATTTAAATACATAACCAGCAATCACACCCAACAAAATACGTGGTACTAAAGCTATAACTAAACTAAAGAAGTTACCAGAAATACCACCAACTGTGATAAATGGAGAGAAGACAAAGCTTGTGATTCCAGGTGTCATTGTAGCTCCAATTACAGAAGTACAACCAAATACGAATCCTAAGAAAGCACCGGCTGCTGGTCCCATTGTACTAGCCAAGATAATTACAGGCACGTGCATTAATGTAACACTTAATGCGTTGATACGTAAGTATCCAATTGGTGTTAAATACATGATGATTTCGATGGCTAAAAATAAAGCCAAAACGCACATCTGGCGTACTGATAGTTTTGATTTGTTCATATTTCCTCCTACTTTCGTTTCTTTTTAAGAATACGATGTAACTAATCAAATGGATGTCTTCATACATAGATTATGGTCCTTAGATCCATATCCACAAAAAAAACATCTTCAATAGTTTACAATAAAAAAAAACAGGAATCAAGTCCCTGTTTTAGTTCCAAAAATCGAATGGAAATACGGAATCGCTTTCATGATCTTCATCGTTTTGTTGATAATATGAAGAAGAAGGTGTATTGCTTGATTTACTTACGTCTTTTCCTTCAAGCATTGTGTTGATTGAATCTTTGACATCACTGATCGCAATCGCATAGCCCATACCTTCTACATCCGTATCACTTAATTTGGCTGAGTTGATGCCAATCAATTCACCACTCATATTCAATAATGCTCCACCTGAGTTACCTGGGTTAATAGCTGCATCAGTTTGAATATACGATTGTGATTTGTCTGTATCTGAACTTGTTGAAACACTACGATTTGTAGCCGATACAATACCCGTTGTAACACTTTGACCATAACCTAACGCATTACCAATCGCTACGACTTGTTCTCCAACTTGAAGTTTGTCACTATCTCCAATTGTCGCAATCGCAATTTGTTTTAAAGTATCTTCACTTAAGTCTTTTGTTTTGATGGAAATCACAGCTAAGTCACGATCTTCATCTACACCTTTTACAGTGGCTTCTACATTTGTATTATCCGCTAATGTACAAGTCAAGGTCTTTGCATTTTCAATAACATGATAGTTTGTCAAAATATCGATTTCACCATTCTTTTTATTGATGATCACACCACTACCTACACTTGTACTTTCTTGTTGCGTAAACGGATTGCTTCTTGAGTTATTTCCATACATACTGAAATAATTTTGTACATCCGATACCGAAACGTTGGTAATCGATACAATACTTGGCATACAATTTTGAGCGACTGCACTCACATTTGAAGTGGTTGAACTTGAAGTTTTCACAACATTTGTACTTTGAACTGTTGTATTTTGTTTATTATAGTTATCAACCACATAGTTGACACCTTGAAAACTTCCAGCCGCAACTACACCAAATGTGGCCGCACTCAATACAAGCTTTGTACCTTTCTTTAATAATTTATGATTTGAATTTGGAATTTTTGGCATTTCATTTTTCATGTCCTTGTACCTCCTTATTTACAATACAAGGATATCGCAATAAGCTTAAATGAACTTTAAATTATTCCATATTTGTGTAACCCATTAAATACGTATCCACTTCTTTAGCACACTCTTTACCTTCATGAATAGCCCATACAACTAAGGATTGACCTCTATGGCAATCTCCAGCTGTAAAGTATTTGTCTTTAACTTGATAAGAATTTGGTTGTGTTACAATCGTATTTCTTTGTGAAGTTTCCAATTTAAAACTCTTCTTTAAATCATCTTCAACACCAATAAAACCAGCCGCAATCAATAATAAATCACAGTCTAAAATTTGTTCGGAACCCTTTACTTCTTCAAGTTTACCATTGTTAAAGTGGACTTTTACTGTCTTGATCTGTTTTAGATTTTTCTTTTCATCTAAAATACATTCCTTAACTGTTGTTTCGTAAATGCGAGGATCCTTTTTAAAGACGGCAATCGCTTCTTCTTGACCATAATCTGTCTTACAGATCTTTGGCCATTCTGGCCAAGGATTACTTTGAAGTCTTTCATCCGGTGCTTTAGGCATCATTTCAATTTGAACAACACTTGCACAACCCTGACGAATGCTTGTACCAACACAATCATTTCCAGTATCTCCACCACCGACAATCACAACATGTTTATATTTGGCAGAAATTTCTTCGGTGTTATCCAACAAATGTTTCGTGGCCTTTGTAAGGTAGTCCACCGCAAAATAAATGCCTGTACAATCACGATTCTTTACATTTAGATCACGAGCCTTTTTAGATCCAGTCGCAAAGACAATCGCATCATATTCTTTTTCCAATTCCTTTTTGGTGATGTCTTTACCTACATTCACATTGGTTTTAAAGATGATTCCTTCTTCCGAAAGTAGTTCTAATCTTCTTTGAATGACTTTCTTTTCAAGCTTCATATTTGGAATGCCATACATCAATAAACCACCAATACGATCTTCTTTTTCAAAGACTGTCACAGAATGACCTCTTCGATTTAAATCATGCGCAAGGGCAAGGCCTGCTGGACCAGATCCAATGATGGCGACCTTTTTATCGGAGCGCACACTAGGAACATAAGGTGTCATCCAATTGTTCGTATAGGCTGTTTCAATCGTATACAATTCATTTTCTTTGATTGTGACTGGTTCTTGGTCTAAACCATTCAAACAAGCCTTTTCACAAAGAGCAGGGCAGACACGACCGGTAAATTCAGGAAATGGATTGGTTTTTAATAATCTAGATAATGCACGTTTATCGTTGCCATTATAGATTTCATCATTCCATTCTGGAATTAAGTTATGTAATGGGCAGCCTGTCACCATGTTTTTTAACTTAATAGCTGACTGACAAAAGGGAACGCCACAATTCATGCAGCGCGCACCTTGTTTACGTCTTGTTTCTTCATCTAAAAAAGGATGAAATTCATTAAAGCTTGTGATACGAGAAAGAGGTTGGATGGCCTCGTTTTCTTGTCTTTCATATTCTAAAAATCCTGTTGGTTTTCCCATAATCTTTCATCCTTTCTAAGCATGTACTTGTTCAAAAGCCATAAGACTGGCTTCATCATCATGATAGCCTTTGGCCTTTAATTCTTGAATCAATGTTGTGATCTTTTCATAATCTTTAGGTACAATCTTTTTAAAGCTGGATAATTCATGATCAAGATTTGATAAAATCTTTTGGGCAACATCTGAATTTGTATATTTGTAGTGATTCTTTAATAATTGCGTTAATGTTTCAATATCCGCTTTACCACTCACTTCATACGTATAGACTAATTGTTTATTTAAACGCGTATATAAATCATGGTTAGGATCATAAATATACGCAATACCACCAGACATGCCGGCAGCTAAGTTTTTACCAGTTTGACCTAAAATCACAACGGTACCACCTGTCATATATTCAAGTCCATGATCACCAACACCTTCGACTACAGCACTTGCTCCTGAGTTACGTACCGCAAAACGCTCACCGGCCATACCACGAATATAGGCTTCACCACTCGTTGCACCATATAGGGCCACATTACCAATAATGACGTTTTCATTTGGCTTAAATTTTGCTTCATTTTTTGGTTGAATAATCAATTTACCACCAGATAAGCCCTTACCAAAATAGTCATTGGCATCACCATGCACATCTAAAGTGATTCCTTTTTGTACAAAGGCACCAAAAGATTGTCCAGCCCCACCGTTACAATGGATCGTATAAGTATCGTCTTGTAGAGTGTTATTAAATTGTTTTGTGACAACACTGGATAAAATGGTTCCGACTGTACGATCTGTACTTGAAATGGAGATTGTTTCCGCATGAGGCTTTTTCTCGTTGAAATAAGGCTCAAACTTAGGAAGCAATGTCTTCATATCTACCGTTTTTTCAAGTTCAAAATCGTATGTATCTTTTGGCTCATAATGAATATTGTAAGGTGTCATTAAAATGTTAGAGTAATCCATATTTGCATCTTCATCCACTTCTAGATTGTCCGTATGACCCACCATTTCATTGATTGTGTGATAGCCAAGCTCAGCCATAATTTCTCTTAATTCTCGCGCAATAAACAACATGAAATTCATGACATATTCTGGTTTTCCTTTGAAACGCTTTCTTAATTTTTGGTTTTGTGTAGCCACACCAAAAGGACAAGTATCTAGATTACATACACGCATCATCATACATCCCATAGTAACAAGTGGTGCAGTCGCAAAGCCAAATTCTTCCGCTCCAAGTAAGCATGCGATCGCAACATCTTTTCCTGTCATTAACTTACCGTCGGTTTCAATTAAAACACGACTTCTTAAACCGTTTTCGACTAAGTTTTGATGAGCTTGAGCCAAACCTAATTCCCATGGAAGACCCGCATGGTGAATACTGCTTTGGGAAGCAGCACCTGTACCCCCATCATAACCAGAAATTAAGACGACGGTAGCTCCGGCTTTGGCAACACCAGATGCAATCGTACCTACACCAGCTTCACTAACAAGCTTAACACTGATTTGAGCTTTTGGGTTGGCATTCTTTAAGTCGTAGATCAATTGGGCTAAGTCTTCAATGGAGTAGATGTCGTGATGAGGAGGAGGGGAAATCAAAGATACGCCTGGCGTTGAATATCGAGTTTTCGCAATCCATGGATAGACTTTCTTTCCTGGCAAGTGTCCACCTTCACCTGGTTTTGCGCCTTGTGCCATCTTGATTTGAATTTCTTTGGCACTGACTAAGTATTCTTCGGTGACGCCAAAACGACCACTCGCCACTTGCTTAATAGCGGAATTCTTTTCGGTACCTAAACGTTGGGGTTTTTCTCCACCTTCACCCGAATTGGATTTACCACCCAATCGATTCATGGCGATGGCCATACATGTATGGGCTTCTTCGGAGATAGAACCATAGCTCATGGCACCTGTCTTAAAGCGTTTTACGATTTCGTATTCACTTTCCACTTCCGATAATGGAATTGAATTTCTTGTCTTTTTAAAGTGCAATTGACTTCTTAAATGGTGTTTTTGATGGTTTGAATTCAATTCGTTCGAATATTCTTTAAATAAATCGTAGTCATTGGTTTGTGTAGCTCTTTGAAGTTTCACAATGGTTTCAGGAGAATATAAGTGATCTTCTTTTCCATCACCTTTTCTAAGTTTATGGAATCCAATGGAATCTAGACTTGTATCGGTTGTAAGTCCTAATGGATCATAAGCACGATCATGATGATAGATCAAATCTTTTTCAATGTCTTCTAAAGTAATGCCTTCCACTTCACTAATGGTGTTTGTGAAGTAGGTATCGATGACATCTTTAGAGATTCCAATGGCCTCAAAGATTTGGGCTCCTTGATACGATTGAAGAGTCGAAATACCCATTTTAGCGGCAATTTTAAAGATGCCTTTTAAAATGGCTTCATTATAGTCATCAATCGCAATGTTGACTTCTTTATCTAACATATTTAATTGAATCATTTCTTCAATGCATTCATGCGCTAAATATGGATAGATGGCGGTTGCACCATAACCTAAAATCGTTGCGAATTGATGAACGTCTCTTGGTTCACCACTTTCTAGAATGATGGATACATCCGTTTTCTTTTTTGTCTTAACTAAGTGTTGTTCTAAGGCAGATACAGCTAAAAGGCTTGGAATGGCCATATGACCTTCATCGACACCTTTATCGGAAAGAATCAAGATGTTAGCGCCATTTCGATAGGCTTTATCACATTCAATAAATAAGTTATCTAATGCTTCTTTTAACGATGTGCCACGATAGAATAATAGAGAAATCGTTTCATTTTTAAATCCTGTCTGATTTAATTGACGAATCTTATCCATATCGCGTGATGTTAGAATGGGATTATTGACCTCTAAGACGGTACAGTTGCCAGATTTATCTTGGAGTAGGTTTCCATCACTACCAATATAGATGGTTGTATCTGTGACAACTTCTTCACGTAAAGAATCAATGGGTGGGTTGGTTACTTGGGCGAAGAGTTGTTTAAAGTAATGGAATAAACTTAAATGATTTTGGGAATAAATTGCCAAAGGAATATCGGTACCCATCGCACTTGTTGGTTCAAGTTTTACGCGGGCCATTGGTAAAATAATATCTTTTACATCTTCATAGGTATAGCCGAAGACTTTATAAAGAATATCTCTTTCATGTTGCGAGTGGATGTGTGTTTTTTTATCAGGAGCTGGTAGATCTTTCAGGTATAATAAGTGGTTGTCTAACCATTCTCCATATGGATTTGAAGAGGCATATTCATTTTTAAGATCATAGTCTTCAATCAATTTCTTTTTCTTTGTATCTACAAGTAACATCTTACCGGGTTCAAGTCTTGATTTTTTTACGATTTTCTTTTCATCAATATCTAATACACCCACTTCACTTGATAAAATCAACATGTTGTCACTTGTTAGGTAGTAACGACTTGGTCGAAGTCCATTACGATCTAAAACAGCTCCGACTTTTTGTCCATCACTAAATAAAATAGCGGCTGGACCATCCCATGGTTCCATCATAGTGGCATAGTAATGATAGAAATCTTTCTTCTTTTGATCCATGGTTTGGTGTTTCCATGGTTCTGGAATCAAGATCATAACGGCTTTTTCAAGTGGCATGCCATTCATGACTAAAAATTCTAGGGCGTTATCTAACATGGCAGAATCGGAACCCGAAGTATTGATGATGGGTAAGATCTTATTTGAATTTTCATCCAAGAATTTTGAATGCATACTTTCTTCACGTGCTAACATCTTATTGACGTTGGCACGGATGGTATTGATTTCACCATTGTGGGCAATATAACGGTTTGGATGCGCTCTTTGCCAAGATGGTGTTGTATTGGTAGAAAAACGTGAGTGTACGATCGCAATCGCAGACTTATAGTTTTCATCTTGTAAATCTAAATAGAATTTTCTTAATTGAGAAACGAGAAACATTCCTTTATAAACAATGGTACGACTGCTTAATGAGGCCACATAGGTTTCTTTACAACTCTTTTCAAATTCGCGTCGAATCACATATAACTTTTGTTCTAGATCTGTATCGCCTTGGACAAAAGCTTGGTAAATGCTAGGCATACAATCTTTGGCTTTTTGGCCTAGGATGGATTCGTCACATGGAACGTTTCGCCAAGTGATGAATGTGCATCCTTCTTGTTCGACAAATTTTTCAAACATTTTTTTGTGTTGGTTTAAAAGCAGTTTATTTCTTGGCAAGAAAAACATACCGACACCATAGTGTTCGGGTAGTTTGATGTTGTCTTTCTTTAATGTTTTACGAAAAAAGTCATCACTGATTTGAAGGAGAATACCAACTCCATCACCCACTTTACCGCTGGCATCTTTACCTGCACGGTGTTCTAGTTTTTCTACAATGTGCAATGCTTTGTCTAAGACATCATAGCTTTGTTTACCATCGATTTGGACTACGGTACCAATACCGCAGGCATCGTGTTCGATTTCAAAATTCATAATTTACACAACCCTTCTATTTTCCGCTGTCTCCATAGTTTGATAAATAACGAGCACTCGGATCGTTGACGTTACATCCTTGCCAGTTTTTATTTGGCATCCAGAAATCTTTGATCATGCCTGCCTGTTCAGGGTAGTAAGATTCAAAAATTTCACGATATAATAGAGACTCTTTTGTGAATGGAGTACAGTATTTGTATTGTTTGATTTTTTCTTCAAATTCAGCATCTGTATACTGCTTTTCGGCATATTCTTTAATATCATCACTTAATGAGTGACCGACCGCATCAGAGAAGGCGGCTTTTTCACGCATTAAGATATCGTAAGGAAGAATTTCATCTTTTTCAAACGCATGACGAAGCAAATATTTTCCTTTATTGTACGTATTCATTTTCTTTTGTGGATCAATTGCCATAACGTATTTGACAAAATCTAAATCGCCAAAGGGAACACGGGCTTCAATGGAGTTTGTGGAAATACAGCGATCGGCTCTTAATACGTCGTACATATACAGTTCATGTACACGTTTTACACTTTCTTTTTGGAATTCTTGGGCGCTTGGGGCAAAATCTGTATATTTGTAGCCAAACAATTCATCACTGATTTCTCCAGTTAGTAATACGCGAATGTTACTTTGTTCATGAATGGCTTTACAGATAAGATACATTCCAATGCTGGCGCGAATGGTTGTGATGTCAAAAGTAGCCAAAGTTTGAATGACGGGTTTGATCGCATTTAAGACATCTTCTTTATTGATAATGATTTCATGGTGGTTAGAGCCAATAAAGTCAGCGACTTCTTTGGCATATTTTAAATCGATCGCATCTTTTTCCATTCCAATTGCATAGGTTTCAATGGGTTTATTGAGTAATTTTTGACTGATGGCACATACTAGACTTGAATCTAATCCTCCACTCAATAAGAATCCTAGTGGGGCATCGGCATCTAGTCTTTTCTTAACGCCTTCAACGAGCTTGTCGTGGATATTTGTACAGATTGTATCTAGATCAGAGTCAATGACTTTATCTACTTTTGTGACATCTAAATAACAAGTGAATTTGCCATCGGCATAATAGTGTCCTGGAGGGAATGGAAAGATTTGTTCGACAATGGAAACTAGGTTTTTGGCTTCAGAGGCAAAGACAATATTATGATTTTGATCATAGCCATAAAATAATGGACGGATTCCGATTGGGTCTCTGGCGGCAATAAAATCGTTTTTCTTGGCATCATAAATAATGCAAGCATATTCAGCATCTAGCTTTTTAAACATGTCTAATCCGTATTTTTCATAGAGTGGTAGAAGAATTTCACAGTCGCTTTGCGAAATAAATGTATAGCCGGATTTTTCTAATTCGGACTTAATTTCTCGAAATCCATAGATTTCGCCGTTACATACCACATAATTGCCATCTCTAACAAAAGGCTGCATGCCAAGAGGACTTAGTCCCATGATGGATAGTCTTTGAAAACCTAGATAGCCGCATCCGACTTCTTGAATTCTTTCATCGTCTGGACCTCTTGTATATGTCGCAAGTAATGCTTGATGAATGGATTCTTTATTTACTTTTAATGATTTATATCCAATAATTGTACACATAAATTACATCTCCTTTATAGACGGAAAAACCGGGCGTATGCCGGTTTATTGAATTCCGAATAATAATTTTCCATATGTTGGAAATGGCCAATCACTATTAGAAGTAATGACTTCAAGTTCGTCGCATGGTTTTCGTAATGAGGCCATATCTTGGATAATGAAGTCTCTTACATAGAAGGCTGATTTTTCAAAATCATCAATTTCATGTAGTTTTTTAACATCGTTTTCAAGTGTCATCATAGCTTGGTAAGCTTCGGTTAAATATTCACTGACTTTTTTAGCCGTTTCAAGTTCATAGATTAAGTCGATACCGATGGCCTTTTTATTTGCGATTGTATCTGTCAATTCTTTAGAGAACTTACTTGCGGCTGGTAAAATGTCTTTTTTCGCAATATCTAACATTGTCAATGCTTCAATGTTGATTTGTTTTTCGTATTCATCCATTAAAATTTCATATCTTGATTCCACTTCTTCTTTAGATAAAACTTTTTGTCTTTCAAATAGGGCAATGTTTTCATCCGTTTTGAAGTATGGTAAAGCATCTGGAGTTGTCTTTAAGTTTAATAAGCCTCTAGACTCTGCTTCTTTAACCCAAGAATCATCATATCCGTTGCCATTGAAGATAATGCGTTTGTGGTTTTTGATTGTATCTTTGATCAAGGCATGTAATGTAGTGTCAAAATCATCTGCAACCTCTAAGATATTCGCAAATTTTTCGATTTCATCCGCAATAACAGTATTTAACACAATATTGCATCCGGCAATACTTGAGTTAGATCCGGGCATTCTGAATTCGAATTTGTTTCCGGTAAAGGCGAATGGAGAAGTACGGTTACGGTCGGTTGAATCTTTAGGGAATTTAGGAAGAACGGTTGCTCCAATCTTCATCAATTCTTTTTCTTTTCCATCATATGGTTTATCTTCTTCAATGGCCTTTAATACAGCGGTTAATTCATCACCTAAGAAAATAGAGATAATAGCTGGAGGCGCTTCGTTAGCACCTAGTCGGTGATCGTTACCTGCAGTGGCTACACTTAATCGTAATAAGTCTTGGTGTTCATCTACAGCTTTAATAATAGCGGCTAAGAAGACTAAAAATTGTGCGTTTTCATGAGGTGTATCGCCTGGTTCTAATAGGTTGATTCCTGTATCCGTAGATAAAGAGAAGTTATTGTGTTTACCACTACCGTTGATACCTTCAAATGGTTTTTCATGAAGTAAGGCAACCAATCCATGTTTTTTCGCAACTCTTTGAATCAATTCCATTGTCAATTGGTTGTGGTCTGTTGCGATATTTGTCGTTGTAAAGATTGGGGCTAATTCATGTTGAGCAGGCGCTACTTCGTTATGTTCAGTTTTTGCCAAGATGCCAAGTTTCCATAACTCTTTATTTAAATCGGACATAAATTCTTGAACACGACTTTTGATTGTTCCAAAATAATGATCTTCCAATTCTTGTCCTTTAGGGCATGGTGCACCAAATAATGTACGTCCTGTATAGATCAAGTCTTTTCTTTGTTCATAATATTTCTGGTCAACTAAGAAATATTCTTGTTCAGGTCCGACGGTTGTTTTAATGGTTTGAACATCGTCATTGCCAAATAATTTCACAATACGTAAGGCTTGTTTATTAATGGCCTGCATACTTCTTAATAGTGGTGTTTTCTTATCTAGGGCATGTCCTGAGTAAGAGCAGAAAGCGGTTGGAATACAAAGAACTCCGTTTTTAATAAAGGCATAGCTTGTTGGATCCCAAGCTGTATATCCTCTTGCTTCAAATGTGGCTCTTAGTCCACCATTTGGAAAACTTGAGGCGTCTGGCTCACCTTTGATTAATTCTTTTCCACTAAATTCCATAATGACTTTGCCATCTTTATCGGGATTGATAAAGCCATCATGCTTTTCAGCTGTAACTCCTGTCATTGGCTGGAACCAGTGTGTATAGTGTGTTGCACCTTGTTCTAAGGCCCATTCTTTCATAGCGTGGGCTACCGCGTTTGCGATTTTGATATTTAACTGTTTTCCATCGCGAATGGTTTTTTCTAATTCGCGATATGTATCTTTTGCGAGCTTTTCTCGCATAACAGATTCATCAAAAACTTTACTTCCAAAAATTTCTTCTACGATCGATTTCATAATGGCTCTCCTTTACATAAAAAAAGGGCAAGGACACTAAAAAAACTAGGGTTTGACCTATGTTTTCTTTGGCGTCCTTGCCATGTATGCATTCATTATAAACAGATATTTTGTGTTGTCAATGAAAAAATGTAAAAAGATTTGAAAACAGAATGAAAATAGTGTATTAATTATTCGAGGTGAATTGTATGACTTATGAAGATGTATTAAATTTTTGTGAAGAACAAGACGTTCGTTTTATTCGTCTTTCTTATTTTGATATGTATGGTACACAGAAAAATGTTTCTGTTTTACCAACTGAATTAAAAAGGGCATTTGTGGAGGGAATTAGCTTTGATGCCAGTGCCATTGATGGCTTTCTAGATGAAGTGCATAGTGATCTATTCTTATATCCTGACCCGAACACTATGAGTATCTTGCCATGGCGCAGTATGGATGGAAGTGTCATTCGTATGTATTGTGATATTAAATATCCGGATGGAACGCCTTTTGAAAGGGATGTGCGTTATATATTAAAGAAGGCAATCCTAAAAGCGAAAAGTATGGGAATCAGTGTTAACTTTGGCTCAGAGTTTGAATTCTATTTATTTAAGCAGGATGAAAATGGAGAAAATACCTATGTTCCATTGGATCGTGCGGGGTATATGGATATTTCGCCATTAGATAAAGGGGAAAATGTTCGTCGTGAGATTTGTTTAACATTATCGGAAATGGGAATTGATCCAGAGGTTTCGCATCATGAGATGGGTCCTGGGCAAAATGAGATTGATTTTCGTTATTCAAGTGCTTTACAGGCAGCGGATAATGCGGCGACATTTAAGTGGGTTGTTGAAGCTATTGCGAATATGCAGGGCTTAGTAGCTGACTTTTCACCAAAACCTTTAGAGGATCAGCCAGGTAATGGGATGCATATTAATATGAGTGTGGATCAACATGAAGAGTTGTTGATGCCTTTTATGGCGGGTATTTTAAATCGTATTGAAGAGATGACAGCCTTTTTAAATCCAACTAAACACTCCTACAAGCGTTTTGGGAAGGATAAGGCGCCAAGCTATATTTCCTGGTCGTATCAGAATCGTAATCAATTGATTCGTATTCCGGCTACGCATTCGACAAATCGTATGGAGTTAAGAAGTCCGGATAGTAGTTGTAACATATATCTTGCGTATGCCTTATTGATTTATGCCGGTTTAGAGGGGATTGAAAAGAACATGGTACCCGATCCTTGTACGGATATTGTATCGAGTGATACAAAAAAGCTTCCTCAAAGTTTAAAAGAGGCAAAGGTAAAGGCTTTGAATTCGGATTGGTTAAAACAAGTTTTAGGAAAAGATGTAGTGGATATTTATGTTGGGTAAGTGCGTATGGAGGCAAGTAAAGTATTAGTACTTGGAAATGAGAATTTCTTAGCTTTATTAAAAAATACGGCCAATTATCAATATGTGCTGTCAAAGACATATAATGATGCGTTAAATAAGTTGAGAAATACGCATTTTGAGATTGTTGTGATCTTATATTCGCAAACGACAAGTGGGCTTTTAAATTTTGCGAAGAGTTTAAATACGCAAGTTCTTTTGGTGTGCAATAAGGAAATCTATGATCAAGTTTCATATCAGTGTAAAGATAGTGGTATAATAGTTCTGTCGTATCCCATCAAGAAGCAGTTGTTGTATGAAGCATTTCAGATTCTTATGAGTATGAATAGGCGAATCCAGCTTTATGAAAAGAAGATCGGTAAGCTTGAACAGAAATATTTAGAGTTGAAGATGGTGGATCATTGTAAGTTGGTTTTGATTTCAAATTATCATTGGAGTGAAGACAAGGCGCATCACTATATTGAAAAGATAGCGATGGAGCAGAATAAGACGAAATTTTTGGTGGCTAAAGAGTTATTAGAGGAGTTTCAAACATGAAAAAGATTCAAAAGACCAATGCGATGCGTTTTTTAGATCAGCATAAAGTGGAATATCAAGCGCATATGTATGAACATAAAGATGGTGATCCCGTAGATGGTGTGCATGTTGCGAATATGTTACATCAGCCAGTGGAGGCTGTGTATAAAACTTTAGTTACACAGGCAAACACAAAGGAATACTTAGTGTATATGCTTCCGGTCGAAAAGGAACTGGATTTAAAGAAGTGTGCCAAAATAGCCGGAGTCAAATCGTGTGAAATGATTCATGTGAAAGATATTAATAAGATTACGGGCTATATTCGTGGTGGTTGTTCTCCATTGGGTATGAAAAAACAATTTCGTACGTTTATTGAAAAGGATTGTTTAAATCAAGATAAAATCTATTTTAGTGCAGGTAAAATTGGTATGCAGATTGAGATGGATCCAAAGACATTGATGAATTTAATTCATGTTCAAGCAGGCGATATCACAAAGGAGTAATTTTATGTGGGCGAATGAGAGTGTATTTTATCAAATCTATCCTTTTGGAGCTTGTGGAGCGCCATTTGAGAATGATCATGTTCTAGAACATAGAATTCATAAATTAGAGGATTTCATTCCGCATTTAAAAAAATTAAAAATTGATTGTATTATGCTGAATCCAATCTTTGAAAGTCGTACACATGGTTATGATACAACGGATTTTAAAACGTTAGATACAAGATTGGGTACCAATGAAGACTTAAAGGAAGTTGTAAATCAATTCCATGAAAATGGTATTCAAATTATTTTAGATGCCGTGTTTAATCATGTGGGACGTGATTTCTTTGCGTTTCAAGATGTATTAGAAAAGAAGTGGGATTCACCTTATAAGGATTGGTTCTATATTGATTTTAATGGAAACAATCACTACAACGATGGCTTCTGGTACCAGGATTGGGAAGGCAATGATATCTTAGTGAAGTTGAATCTTCAAAATTCACAAGTAGTAGAATACATTTTAAGTGTAGTGGATTTCTGGCAAGAAGAATTTAAAATTGATGGTTTAAGATTAGATGTCGCATATTGTCTAGATAAAAACTTCCTTCAAACTTTACATAATCATGTAGATAGAGATTTCTTCCTTTTAGGTGAAACTTTACATGGTGACTATAATCAATGGATGAATGAGAATATGTTAGATTCTGTCACAAATTATGAGTGTTATAAGGGGTTGTATTCGAGCTTTAATTCAGCCAATTTTTATGAGATTCTTTATTCATTGAATCGTCAATTTGGCAAAGATCCATGGTGTTTATATACGGGTAAGCATTTGTTTAACTTTGTGGATAATCATGATGTTGAAAGAGTTGCGTCGATTTTAGAGGATAAAAACCAATTGCCTTTAATTTATACCATGTTGTTTACTATGCCAGGTATTCCATGTATCTATTATGGCAGTGAATGGGGTATGGAAGGTACAAAAAATTGGAATGATACGGATCTTAGACCGGAAATCAAGGTATTTGAATGGAATGAGTTAACGGATACCATTCAAAAGTTAATCCACTTGAAACATAATCATTCCGCTTTATCTTATGGAGACTATACACAGATTGGTATCACAAATACGGCTTGTATCTATCAAAGACAAGATGAAAAGGAATGTCTATGGATTTGTATGAATATGAAGAGTGTTGTTCAAACATTAGGCTTTAATGGTCAAGGTAACTTCATCGACATGGAAACCAATGAAGAACTTTGTATTCATAACGCACTTGAGTTCAAGCCTTATGAAATAAGAATATTAAAGAAAGTATCGTAATGGATACTTTTTTTCATGTGATATAATTTGATAGAGGTATTTGTATATGGAAAATTGGATTCGAAATCAGGATTCGTTTTATGTAACGAAAGATGATCAAAAAATAAGTTTTAGTGATGATTTTATCAAGTCAGAAGAAAGAACAACAGGATTAGGTAAGGGTATTTATAGCACGTATAAATATTTTGATACATATATTTGGAAAGAAGATAGTACGAATCATTATTATTTTGAGTGGATTCCCAAAGTGGATGAAAATATTAAAGAGGTACATTTTCCCGATAGTTTTGTGTGTGAAGATAAGGATGGCTATTCAACCATTCCTTATATGCAAGGTTTATTGATTCCCAATCGGTATGAGTATGATTATAGTCGTATTGCCTTTGATGGGCAGTTTACAAGTTGTGCTGCTTATATGCCTTGGCTTTCTCAGACAAATAAAGGACTTGGGTATATAGCTATAAATGAAACGCCTTGGGATTCTAAATATACAATTAATCATGATGATAAGGGAACAAGACTTCAATTTGTATGGTTAACAAGTCTAGGTAAGATGCGATATAAGCGTGTTGTTCGATATTCTTTTGAATCGAATATGGATTATAATCGTGCGTGTAAGATTTATCGAGAGTATGTTAAAGAAACCGGTTTATTTAAGTCTTTAAAAGAAAAAGAAGTTACACTTTCTAAAATATCAGATCTTCAACAGTGTGCTGTTGTTCATACGGGTATTAAGGCGCATACGGAAAAGGATTCTAGATTCTATAATGGGCAAGAGGATGTGATTCATTCTTTTGATTCGGTAAAAGAGATGATTCAAAGTCTTCATGAATTAGGTTCACACAAACTATATCTTCATTTGGATGGCTGGGGAGATCCTGGCTACGACAATTGTCATCCGGATTATTTGCCGGCATGTATTGAAGCTGGTGGCTGGTCTGGTTTAAAAAGACTTCAACAGAATTTAAGTGCGTCTAATGATTTATTTGGCTTACATGATCAGTATCGTGATTATTACTATAAGGCTAAAACACATAATGAAAATGAAGCGATTCAATTAGAGGATGGTGTAGTGTTTGAACATGCGAATTGGGCTGGGGGTAGACAAAACTATTTGTGTGCAAGTCTAGCACCTAAGTATGTAAAACGTAACTACACAGAAATCTTAAAACATATTGATTTGGATTGCGTATACTTAGATGTATTTTCTTGCAATGAAATGGATGAGTGTTTTAATCCAGAACATTTGATGACAAGAAAAGAGTGCATGGAATATAGAAGGGCTTGTTTTCAATATATGATCTCAAAGGAAACCATTCCTTCAAGTGAGGAGTGTAGTGATTGGGCAATGCGAGAACTTGTATTTTCACATTATGGTCCTTATGAATTTATGATGAAAGATGAAAATGAGAAAAGAATGGGAATACCTGTACCTTTATTTAATCTTGTGTATCATGATTGTTTTATTTTGCCTTGGCCTATGGATCAAAAAAATGAAGACTACATGTTGTATGCGTTATTAAATGGAGGTATTCCATATGTGGTAAGGAATGCACCGTATGATAATGTGGATGGTAATTTTGGTTCAGATGGTTTGTCCATAGAAGATCGAATTAAACGTGCGAATGTTGTTCTAGATTTTTATCAAAAAATCAAGAATGAAGAGATGGTTGAACATAGAATTATCAATGATCATGTTCAACAGACCACTTTTAGTAATAATGTCACAGTTGAAATTAATACTAAGGAGAACACGTATAGAATTGTATGAAAATATTAGTTTTGGTTTTACTATTATTAACAGGTTGTACAAAGGCACAACCCGAACTAAGAGAAACTAAAGAAGTTCAAATTTCAATCCCTTATTCAGATGAGGAATTGATTAAAAACGCAAATGATCAAATTGAGGATGAAGCATATTATGTGGATTCAATCACTCAACAGTCGGATACAGAAGTGTGGTTTTCATTAAAGAATAAAGACTTAAATAAACAATATGTATTCAAATACAAAGAGAATGAATTAATTCCTGACAGATTAGTGAATTAAATGGAGTGTTATATTATGATACCTAAAATACTTGATTTTGAAGAGATGGTTTCTTTATATGTTAAGATTTTAAAGAAAACAATAACAGATACAGAACTTGAATTGTTTAAGTATAATTTAGACATTTCTTGTTGTGTGCCAGTTGCTATATTTTTTAAATTATATAGTGAGGCAAAGAAGATATTGGGTAAAGAAGAATGGAGTAAACTATATAGTCCAGATATTGAAAGAGAATTTCATAGTGGTCCAATAGAAACAAAGAGCTAGAGTCTTTATGATTCTAGTTTTTTTATTGGGGGTGGAATTGAACTGAATGGTTAGTTTTTTTGAAAAACATTCTGAGTTTTATTGACTGAAATTTGTGAAATAATATATAATTTTAACATAGATTAGGGCTATGTTGGTTATGGAGAAAGTTATGAATAAAATAATGAAAAGGGTTGGGGCAGTATGTATAAGTATATTGATGTTATTCACACTGTGTATACCTTGTTTTGCGGATGAAACACAGAAGACGATTCGTGTGGGATCTTTTGAAGACACGTTTAATTATGTGGATGATCATGGTGTTAGGCGTGGTTATGGTTATGAATTAATGCAGGCTTTGGCTGGGTATACGGGTTGGAAATTTGAGTATGTGAAGTGTGATTGGTCAAACTGTTTTGATAAGCTTGAAAATGGTGAGATTGATATCATGGGTGATATTGCGTATACGGATGATCGTGCTAAAGAAATGTTATTTTCTGAGGAAACGATGGGCGAAGAAAAGTATGTTTTGTATGCAAATTTATCGGATACGGATATTTTGTCTTCGGATTATAAGTCTTTGGATGGTAAGCGTATTGGTGTGCTTAAAGGTACTGAGCCTGAATATATGCTTACAGAATGGGAGAATAAGTATGGTATTCATACTGAGCATGTGAATGTAAGTGGTAATGAGGATGTTAAAAAGAAATTAGCGAATAATGAGATTGATTGTTTTGTGTCTTTAGAAGAGTCGATTTGGTCTGAAAGAGGGATTTCTAGTGTAACTACAATTGGAAAGTCTGATATATATTTTGCGATCAATAAAGAGCGTAGTGATATTAAACAAGAATTGGATTATGCGATGCGCCAGTTGGATAGTGATAGTCCTTTTTTCATGGCGGATTTGTATAAGAAATATTTTACTTTGGATTATACGCAAATTTTAACAGGTGTTGAAAAGTCATGGTTAGAAGAGCATGGTGGTATTCGAATTGGTTTTTTAAATAATGATCCTATTGTGTTTACAATGGACAAAAAGAGTGGAGAGATTCGTGGTTCATTGCCTGAATATATTTCGTATGCCAAAGATTGTTTGGGGAATCATACATTAAAATTTGATATACAGGCTTTTGATGATTATGACAAAATGATTGAGGCTTTACAGAATAAAGAGATTGATGTGATTTATTATGCGAGTCGAAATTCAAATGTTGCCGAAAAGAAGGGGTATGCACTTTCAAATACGGCTTGGACGTATAATTTGATTGCCGTTACAAATAAGGAAGATTTTAATGAGAATGATTCATATGTGGTAGCTGTACCGAAAAACAAGGTGGCTTTAAAACAACATATTGCGTATAACTATCCGCAATGGAAACTCGTGGATTGTGATTCGATTGAGGATGGGGCGAATATGGTTGTTGATGGTAAAGTGGATTGTTTTATCAAGGGATCGAGTCAGGTATTGAAATTTGATGGTAATAAGAATTTTAAAATTATTTCTTTGACAAAGACAATGGAGGCTTGTTTTGGGGTAGAAGATGGGCAGGCAACACTATTATCCATATTAAATAAAACGATAAAGGCTATGCCTTCGGATATGTTGACAAGTGCAATTGCGATGTATGATAGTACGGCTTATAAAATGACTTTTTATGGTTTTTTAAAAGATCATTTGGCTGTTGTTCTTATTTTAGGCTTTAGTATTATTATTGTAATTCTTCTACTTTTAAGAAAGGCAAGACGAGCAGAGGCGAGTGCTAAGGAGGCAAATCTTGCCAAAACGCAATTTCTTCATAATGTATCGCATGATATTCGTACGCCTATGAATGCGATTTTGGGCTATTCTGAACTTATGAAGAATGAGTTGAAGGATAATGATTTGCCTAAGGTTTTAGAACATTTAAATAAACTTCAAAAGGCGGGGAATATTCTTCTATCAATTATTAATAACGTATTAGATATGGCACGCATAGAAAGTGGTCATATGGAATTGGATGAAAACTATGTGAATATTGAGGATATAAGACAAAGATTGTTTGAAATGTTTGAGGATGAGGCGAAGAAAAAGAATATTCATGTGAGCTACACTTTTAATGTTGAGCATAAACATGTCATGGCCGATGTGACAAAGGGTGAAGAAATTTTTGTGAATATTTTAAGTAATGCCGTTAAATATACACCTTCGAATGGTTTTGTTGAAGTGAATGTGGATGAACTTTCATGTGATGAGCCTGGATATATGATTGTTCGTACAACCATTATGGATACAGGTATTGGTATGAGTCAGGAGTATTTAGAGAAGATTTTTGAATCTTTTTCAAGAGAAAGAATGACATCCAGTAAAATCAGTGGTACCGGTCTTGGTATGGCCATTGTTAAGAAATATGTGGATCTTCTTGGTGGAACAATTGATGTGAAGAGTGTTCTTGGCAAGGGTAGTACGTTTATTGTCACACTAAAATATAAAATTGCGGATGAAAAATATTATTTGAATAAACAAGAAGAGATTTGTGAAGTTGACAATGTAATTTTTAATGGTAAACATATTCTTTTGGCTGAGGATAATGATTTAAATGCCGAGATTGCACAAACCATATTAGAGCGTGCAGGACTTTTTGTAGATCGTGTAAAGAATGGTATTGAGTGTGTGAATAAGGTCATAGAAAATCCGGTTGGTACATATGATGTCATTTTAATGGATATTCAAATGCCTAAAATGGATGGATATAAAGCTACGTGTGAAATTAGAAACTTACAAGACAAGGCAAAAGCATGCATACCTATTGTGGCAATAACAGCTAATGCGTTTGAGGAAGACAAGAAAAAAGCAATTGATGCTGGTATGGATGGTCATATCGCAAAGCCTATCAATATTGAAGATTTGTTTGTGGTGTTAACGGATATTTTGAATAAGCACAAAAGCTAGAGTCTATGGATTCTAGTTTTTTTATGCAAAAAAGTTAAATTTTTTAGAAAAGCCTTATTTTTTTACGTATAAGAGTATGTAGGCAATCTCAAATTTAGTATCTATTGTACCTAGTTGATTAGATAGTCAAATCATTCTTTGTGGTAAAAAAACAAAAGTGCAATTGTGGGTTCACTTGTTTATTAAAGCGGGCAAGCTTCAAAAATATACAAAATACACATTACGATACTTATTTATCTAGATGACAGTTAGATGCCTACTAGAAATGAGGTGCTCATGAGGAGTGCAAATTTATTAAATGATTTCGCCTTTAAGTATGTGTTTGGCGAAGATTGTAAAGAGGCCAATGATGCCTTAAAATCATTACTCACGGTATTTTTAGAAAGGAAGGTAAATAAGGTTATTGTTAAGAATTCAGAAATAGTAAAAGACTATAGTAAAATGAAAAGTCCAAGGTTAGACTTATTAGTTGAATTTGATGATCGAACGATGGTGGATTTAGAGATGCAATTAAGACAAACGAAAGATAATTTGCCAATTCGCTTTAGTTATTATTTGGCTCGACTTCATGGTTCTCAAGAGTTAGAAGGAAAATATTATGGTGAGTTAAAGGAAACAATCGTCTTAGTGTTCTTTAATGTGAATCTAATTGATAATAATAGAATGTGCAACACATTTACATTAAGGAATGAAGAAGGTTTATCTTTTGTAGAAGAAAGTCAGGATCGTATGAAGTTACGTACAATTGAGATGGCAAAGTTAGATATAAATAAGCCGCTTGAAGACATGAATGAACAGGAAAAGATGATTTATTACTTTTTGAATTGCCACAAAGGAATCGAAGATAGTAAAATTAAGGTGATGATAGAAAGTGATTGGGTGATTCAAATGTTAGAGAAGCGTGTAGAAACCATATCGGATGATGGTTGGAAAAAAATAATAGAAGATTTTAGAAAACTGCATGAAAATGAAGAACGAATGGAATTACAACTTGAAATTGAAGAAGCAAATAAACAAGTAGAAGAAGCAAATAAACGTGCAGAAGTAGCAAATAAACGTGCCGAAGAAGCAAATAAACGTGCAGATGAATCGGATGAGAAAATGGATCAGATGAATCAATTAATGAAACTAGGGATTAAAGCGATGCTAACAAATGGGATGAGTTTAGAGCTTATTTCTAAGTCATTGTCGAAGAGTTAAGATGAAATTATGGAGCTGTTGAAATAGTTGCTTTCCGGAAATCTCAAATTAACGATGAATAATAGAATTGATATCTAAGTCGCCTGTAATAAGGCGGCTCTTTTGGTATATATTCAAAGAAAAGGAATTTAGGAATATGATAAGTAGAAAGAGAATACTGCGGTTTGCGATTGGTAAAATGCTGTGTCAGGATGGTTGGGCTGAGAAATATAATCCTAAGAATCAGTTTTATGTAAATCAATATGATTATTCAACTTGCAAAGAATATTTGGCTGCATTAAAAGAAAAGTGGCAAGAATATGAAGATCCTGAATGTGAATTTGAGGACTATGTGGATGTATCTAAATATTCAAATTATGATGATTATGCCTATGATATAGATGTTTATAGAACTAGATTAGAGTGGCGTGATGAATGGGATTGTGATTGTGAATTTGAAGTGAATCCATGTGATTTTGAGTATGAGGAGTATTATGTTAAGGCTTTAAAGCGGGCTTGGAAAAAGGAATTGGATCCTTATGATGAGTTTGAATATATTGATTTAGAATTGATTGATGACGTGTATGATTATAGGGAGAGAATTGATGAATGTAGGGAGTGGAAGGATGAACATGATTCGAATGATGAATATAATGTGGATCCTAGTCAATTTGATGATGAAGATGAGTATGTAGATGAATTAAGAGAATTATGGAAACGTAAGCATGATTATTTTAATGAGTTTAGTTCTATTGATCCAAACCATTATTCAAATGAGGATGATTATTCAAATGCGATTGATAATAAGAAGAATTGGATGAATAAATACGATAAGCATAATGCATATAAATTAGATCCAAGTGATTATGATTATGAAGAAGATTATTTGGATGATTTAAGGGCTTGTTGGCAAGATAAATATGATCCGAATACAAAGACAAATGTATGTGTAGATGATTATAATACGGAAGAAGACTATAAAGAATCTTTAGTAAACGATTGGCAAGAAACGTATGATCCACAACATAGATTCAATGGCTTTGAATTTGAAAGATTTACAACAGTTGATGATTATTTGATTGAATTAAATAATCGGTTAGATTGGATAAAGAAGTGTGATCCAGATGGAGTTTATAGTAAGATAGATCCATCTAAGTATGACAATATGTTTCAATATCAGCATGTCCTTGATTTAAGAAAGGCATGGAAGAATAAGTATGATTCAGATAACATTCATAATGAAATAGATCCTTGTGACTATAGTAGTGTAGAAGAGTATCATAAGGCGTTAATGGATGATTAGTAGTAATTGCAGAGCAAGACTCTGCTTTTATTTTGGTTATTTTATCAAAGATTTGGAAGTTTTCAATCTAACTTAATTTTAATCTTATCTTTTGTTGACAAAATATTCATAAAAGTGAATATTTATTATTTAATACTGTAAGCGTTTCACGTATAATAGAAAGGTAAGCGAGGATCGATTTATGCAAATAAGTTATAATAAGCTATTTAAATTATTAATTGATAAAGGCATGAAAAAAACAGATTTGGCTAAAGAAGCTAAGTTAACACCAGCTACACTTGCAAAGCTATCTAAACAGGAAACGGTATCTATGGATACGTTGATTCGTATTTGTGATTGTTTGGATTGCTCATTTGATGATGTAGTGGAATTGATTAAGTAGAGGTGTTGGTTTTTATGGATATAAATAGAAAATATAGAACAATCACAAGAGAACAATTTTTGTTTCATGAGATGAGAATTGTAGCTCGTTTATTAGATGAAAGAATGGATGAAAACAAAGTTTTAGAAGAAATCGTAAACAATAATCTTTTTCAGTATCCAACAGAAAGAATGATTAAGAATATTGCGTCTGTGTGTTTAAATCGTTTTAAGGAAACAGATAGTAAAGAATTGATTCATATTGTCGCAACTGAATCTTCAGATATTGCCAAGCAGGCATGTTTATTTTTAATGATGAATTATTATCGTTTAGTTTGGGAATTTATGATTACTGTTATTGGTGAGAAGTATAGAACAAAAGATTCATCTTTCACAAAGATGGATTTGAATTCTTTTTTTACACGTCTTCAAGAACAAAATGATGTTGTGGCTTCTTGGAGTAATGCAACAATCAATAAGTGTAAACAAGTCTTGAAAAAGACGTTGGTTGAAACTGGATATTTGGATAATAACAGATCTGAAGTATTAAATCCTGTTTTGTTGGATTATTCCGTTAGAGAAGCTATAGAAAACACAAATAATAGTGAGGCATTAGTTGCCTTTGGATGTATGTAGGAGGAAGTTATGCCTGGTATTACAGAAAGATTAGATCTTTTAAAGGAAACGATTCAAAGAAAAGATTTCCTTAAAGGTGAAGGTTTAAGTAATGAAGTAAATATTCGTATGTTTTGTTACGAATCAAAAGAAGAAATGGCTGTTCGTGCTTTTACAGAGCGTTTGATTAGTGAGAATTTAAGTTGTAACGTACATATAGTTGATTTATATGAAACATTCTTATCCATTTGTGAAGACAAGAGAATTTTGGATCGTATTCCTAAATTAGAACAAAGACGTGGAACAGAGTTTTTAGAAAAGCAATTTGAAAAGAGTTGTGATGCGAGGACTTTTGCGAAAAAGATTGTTTCTGAATTTAATGAGAATGATGATTTGTTGCTGATAACGGGAGTTGGAAAGGCTTTTCCATTTATTCGTATACATGCATTATTAAATGCACTACAGGAAGATTTGAATGATAAGCCTATTGTAGTTTTATATCCAGGAACGTTTGATGGGCATTATGTTAAATTGTTTAATAAATTGAAATCAAATGAGTATTATAGAGCTTTTAATATGATTTAAGGGAGATAAAGGGTATGAAAATCAAAGAGATGTTTAGAGACGATATTGATCGTACGATAAATGGTGTTGTTCAGGTAGAACAAGAAAAAGAAGATGTTATTGAACAAGAAGTAAGAGAATATGTTGTTACGACTGAATTGAAGAAGCATTTCACAAAATTCTTTAATGAATATAGTGAAAGTTTTGATAGACCAACAGATAATGTGGGTGTTTGGATTACTGGTTTCTTTGGTAGTGGTAAATCACACTTTTTAAAGATGCTTTCTTATTTATTGGAAAATAAAGAAATCAATGGTAAGAAGACAGTGGATTATTTTGAAGAAAAGTTTGATGATCAACTTTCTTTTATGAATGTTCAAAAGTGTGTACAAGCTCCGACTGAAACAATTCTTTTTAATATTGATGTTGAAGGTTCTATGCACAAGGACGATACAGCTGTATTAAAAGTATTTGCGAAAGTATTCTATGATCATTTGGGTTACTATGGAAATGATTTGAAATTAGCTAAATTAGAGCAGTTTATCACGAAACAAGGTAAAATGGATGCATTTAAAGAAGCTTATGAAGATATTAATGGAGAATCATGGGTGGATACGCGTGCGGAATATCAATTCTTTGAACAAGATGTTATTGATGCATTGGTACAAGCAAATGTAATGAATGAAAATACAGCGCAGCATTGGTTTGATGGAACAGAAACAGCAGATATTTCAATTGCACAGTTGGTGGATGAAATTAAGGCGTATGTGGATTCAAAACCAAAAGGCTTCCGCTTGTTGTTTATGATTGATGAAGCGGGTCAGTATATTGGCACAAATACAAGTATGCTTTTGAATTTGCAGTCATTGATTGAAAAATTGGGTTCTGTATGTCGAGGTCAAGTATGGATTGTAGCGACGGGTCAAGAAGCTTTGGATGAAATGATTAAAGTTCGTCAGGATGAGTTCTCTCGTATCATGGCTCGTTTTGCGATTCGTTTAAGTTTAACTTCTTCTTCAGTAGGTGAAGTTATTGAGAAGCGTCTATTAACAAAGACAGATGAAGCCAACACAATTCTTGATGGTGTTTATGAAAATAATGAGAATGTATTGAGTAACTTATATGCGTTTGATACGGAATTGAAGGATTTAAAGGGATATTCAAGTGAAGATGAATTTACACGTATTTTCCCATTTGTACCTTATCAATTTACAATCATGCAAAAAGTCTTCAATGAGATTCGTAAACATGGTCATGCTGGAAAACACCAGTCGAGTGGTGAAAGATCAATGTTGAATGGTTTCCAAGAATCAGCACAACATATTGAGAATAAAAATGAACTTACGTTAGTTCCTATGTATGCATTCTATGATACTTTACATAGTTTCTTGGATACTTCGGTTCGTTCTGTTATTGAAAGAGCTGAAAGAGCAGCTAGTAATAATAATGGTTTAACAGTGGATGATACAAACTTATTAAAATTATTATATTTAGTTCGTTATATTGATGATATTAAATCAAATATTGAAAACTTAACGATTCTAATGGCAGATACGATTACGGTCGATAAGATCGAATTAAGAAAACAGGTTGAAGAATCTTTGAATCGTTTACAGAAACAAAATTATATAGCTCGTAATGGAGACATATATCAGTTTTTGACAGATGAGGAACAGGATATAGCACGTGAAATTAGTAATCAGACTGTAGATTCAGCCAATGTCATTAGTCAGGTTTGTAAGACTATTTTTGATGATCTATATACAACAAAAAAATATAGATATTCAAAGAATAATTATAATTATGACTTTGAATTTGATAAGAGTGTCGATGGACAAAACCATGGCCTAACTACGGGTGGTATGAAGCTTCGCTTCATTACCGAAGCAAGTGCGGATGCCAATGTCATGAAATTGACTTCTGATTCAAAAGGATATGAAGCCATTTGTCAATTGTCGAGTGAATATTCAATCTTTAGTGATATTGAGAATGCTTTAAAGATTGATAAATATATTAAACAAAAGAATGTGAGTCAATTGCCGGAATCCATTCAGAATATTATTGGTAATAAACAAAAAGAGGCTCGTCGATTGTTGAATGAAGCGAAAGATAAAATTAGTGATGCGGTTATTAAGGGAACTTTCTATATTGATGGAAAAATTGTACCTATTTCTGGATCTTCAGTAAAAGTAGTTTTAGATAAAGCTTTAGAAACTTTGGTTGAACACACATATCATAGTATTAATATGATTGATGATTCGGTAAGTTCAGATGCAGATATTCGTAAGATTTTAACGGGTACAGAAGGACTTATGGATGGTATGGAACCAAATAAAGAGGCTTGTGAAGATGTATATCGTTATTTAGAAAAACAAAAAATGGCGAAACTTCCAACTTCTATGTCCGATATTCAATCTCGCTATCAAGATATTCCATATGGATGGAAAGAAATTGATATAGCAGCTGTAGTTGCTCGTTTGATTTATGAACAAAAGGTAACAATCAAGCATCAAGGTTCTATGATTCAACCTAGTAATACTCAATTGCCAGATTATTTGCGTAAAAAATCAGAAACTGGATCTACAAATATTTCGATTCGTGAAGTGATTCCAGCACAAAAAATGAAGGTTGTACGTGATATTCTAAAAGATTATTTTGATGTGATGGATGTTCCAAATGATGAGGATGGTTTAGTTGCCTATATTGTTAGGGAATTTAATAATGAGAAGAGTCATTTAGAAGATATGAACAAACAGAATGATTCAACAATTCATCCTGGTTCTTCTGAAATTAAAGAAGCTTTAAATTTAGTAAATAAAGTTCTACTTGCACAAAGTGATAATATTGCCTTAATCAATACGATTTGTGATTTAGAAGATGATTTATTAGATAGTAAAGAGGATATGCGTGCTGTAGAAAACTTCTATTCTAGTCAAATTAAACTTTATGATAACGCTCTAAACTTAAAAGATTCGATTTTGGACAATGAAAAAGATTTTTTGTATGGCATTGATGAAGTGAAGAATGCGATTGAAAAAATCAAAGAGATCACAAAAGTATCGAATAAATTTAATTATAAACGTATTCCAGAATTGAATACGCATATTGCGACAATCATTTCAATTCGTACGCAGGAAATGAATCAAAAAAGAGTTGAATTAAAATCCTTGATTGATGATTGTATGAATGAAATCATGAATGAAGCAAGTGTAAATCAAGCTAAGGTTCAGCCTTTGATTGATAATGCGAAAGATGCTTATGACAAGATTACAAAAGAAATTGATCAATTAAATAACCTTCTTGGATTATATGCGAAGAGCAATCGCATTGTGGCGGTAAAAGATTCGATTGTGAATCAAATTCAAAAGCATTTAACGCAAACAACAACTGTTAAAGAGGATGTAAAAGAATATAAAGCTGAAACGAAACAAGCACCTAAAAAGAAAGTAAGAGAACTTCAAAGAAATGTAATCTTTAGAGAAGTAGAACTTAGTTCGGCTGAGGATGTAGATCGATATTTGGCTAGTATTAAAAACAGATTGTTAAGTTATATTAATGATGATGAACAAATCAAATTAAAGTAGATTTAGAAAGTGAGTGCCTATGTCTAGAGAAATAGAAGAATTCATGGATTGTGAAGATGCCTATAATGTATTGCGACATGCTTGTTATCAATTTAATGAATGCTATGAAACCATAGAAGTTTTAAATAAATTTTTGGATAATGAGAATAAAGAAACAACGATTCCGCCTGTTGACGTCGCAAGACAACTCATGCAGGCAGATATACATCATTTAATGGATGATGATATCTTCTATTTTATAGACAAGGCATTGCGTGATGCATATTACCAACTACAAGATCCAATGGCATCTTATGAACTTGGTTGTCTATATTATTATGAAAGATATAATCATGTGAATTATAAAAAGGCATTTAAATATTTTTCTAAAGAAAAGCATATAGGCGATTCAAATGTTCTTGTGGGTGAATGTTATTTTTATGGTCGTGGTGTAGAGAAAAGTTATAAAGATGCTTACTTTAATCTTGTGAAGAGTGCTCTAACTGACGATAGTGCTCATGCATTATATTTACTTGGTGATATGTATTTAAATGGATATTTTGTAGAACAAGATATTCCAGAAGCAAAGGATTTATATTGGCATGCGTTAAATGTTGCAGACCAATTAGATGCACCAAGCAGAATCAAAGCTGAAATTCATTATAGAATTGGAATGGATTATTACCATAGACCAAATACTATAGATAATTTAACAGTGGCTTTAAAAGCCTTTAACACCACAGAATTACTTCTTTTAGAAGTTATAAATGAAGGTAATCCTTCTTTAATACATAGAATACACAAAATTAGACAAATGCAAATGGAAGTCAAAGAATGTTTGGATGAATTTATATTGACTCCATTAGAACCATTGAATTAATAGGGAGAGTTAACCATGAATAAGAATGCGATAAAAAGTTATGCAGTTTGGGCGCGTACAGAATTAATTAAACAAGTGTCTCAAAAGGCATATGAGTATGGGGTGACAGAAAATAGTCTTCCTGAATTAAATACGGATACAATCAATGATAGACTTCTTTCTAGTGATGAAAAAAGTCAATTAAATGAATTGGTTCATGAAGTAAGAAAAAATGGTTTTGAACATGTAATTGAAGAAGTAGCTTATACTTGGTTCAACCGTTTTATTGCACTTCGTTATATGGAAGTGAATAACTATCTTCCTAGAGATTTAAGAGTTAGAGTTTTCACAAATGAGAATAATGAGTTTAAACCTGAAATCTTATCTGAAGCTTTACATTTGGAAATGAATGGTTTAGATACGCAAAAAGTATTTGATTATATTGAACAAAACAAACAGGAAGAATTATATAAATATCTTTTATTGACTTTATGTAATGAAATGAATGAATATCTTCCTTACATGTTTACTTCAATCAATGATTATAAAACATTATTATTTCCAGATAACTTATTAAAGGATGATAGTGTTTTAGCTAGACTTATTAGTGATATTGATGAGGATAGTTGGTTGGATCAGGTACAGATTATTGGATGGTTGTATCAATACTATAATTCTGAACTTAAAGATATTGTCATGAAAAAGAAGAATTATACAAAGGATGATATTCCAGCGGCAACACAGTTATTTACACCGGATTGGATTGTTCGTTATATGGTTGAAAATAGTCTTGGACGTTTGTATATTAATAAGAAAAAACATGATGGTATATTTGCAGATGGAAAAGATTCTTCTGAAATGACAGTGGATGAAATTAATCAAAGCAGAATAACTGTTGAAAAACTGATTTCAAATGAAATGGGTTGGAAATATTATTTGCCAGAAGCTAATCAAGAACCTGAAGTATTAAAAGAATTAGAAATGATTGAGCTAGAACATTCAAAATTACAACCAGAAGATATTAAGGTTATTGATCCATGTATGGGGTCAGGACATATTTTAGTATATGCCTTTGATGTATTAATGGACATTTATAGAGATGCTGGATATTCAGATCGTGATGCATCAAAATCAATTTTAGAAAATAACTTGTATGGTCTTGAAATTGATGAACGTGCTTATCATTTAGCTTATTTTGCACTAATGATGAAGGCTAGACAATACAATAGAAGAATCTTATCTAAAGATACAAAAATCAACCTTGTCGAAATCGTAGAATCGAGCTCAGAACTAAATGAAGAATTACTAAGTCGTTTAGGTGTATATAAAGAGTTAGGACAATACTTAGTAGATACATTTAAAGAAGCAAAAGAATTTGGTTCTATTCTAAATCTAGATTGTACATTAGAACAACTACAGAAATTAGAAAACAATCTATTTGAAATAGAAAATAATGCTAAATACGGATCAATGCTAGATCAAATTGAATCTCAACAACTTATTGATTTAATAGAACCATTAATTAAACAAGCTAGATTATTAGTACAAAAGTATGATGTTGCGGTAACAAATCCTCCTTATATGGCACCAGATCCTAAACAAAAGCCGTATGTACAAAAACATTATAAGGATTATAAAACGGATTTATTCGCAGTGTTTGAAAAAAAGTGTTCTTTATTGAATAAATGCAATGGATATCAAGCTATGATTATTTTACCTTCTTATTTGTTTTTGAGCTCTTTCGAAAATGCGAGAACTTCAATGTTGAACACACAAACGATTAGTTCATTGCTTCATATGGGACGTGGTATTTTTGGAGTAGATTTTGGATCGACTGCTTTTGTATTACTGAATAAAAAAATCGATAATATTAAAGGAAGATATTTTAGATTACACGAAAGAACATTTCAGTACATTGATCCTGATCATATTGCACAATTATATCTCGACTCTAAAGATAATGAATCATTAAAGTTTGATTTCCAATCTTATGATACTCAAAATGATATAAAATATACTAATAACGGGTTAAAATTATCATTTGTTACAATTCAAGATAATTTTAATAAAATTCCAGGAAGTCCGATTGCGTATTGGGTACCAAGAAATATTTTTAGTATGTATAGAAACAATAACCTTATGGGAGATGTTGTAAATCCTAAAGTAGGTATGCAGACATCTAATAATGATAAATATTTAAGGCTGTGGTTTGAAATTTACTACAATGAATTTAAAAATTCAAAAGAAAAAAAATGGATTAAATATATTAAAGGTGGACCTTATAGAAAATGGTATGGTAATCTAAGTTATTTATTATTTTATAATAATGACTCGAATTTTATTTTACAGCAAAAAAATGCTCGAGTTCTAGATTTAGAATATTTAAATAAATTGAAAATCACATGGAATGATGTTACATCAGGTAATAATAGTTTTAGAGAAGCACCTTCTGATACATTTTATGATATATCAGGACATTGTTTTTTTCCAAATGAAGAGGATAAATATTGGACACTAGGGTATGCTAATTCTAAACCATTTTCCTTAATGCTTGATATTATAAACCCTACCATTCATTGTCAAGTAGGAGACGTTTCTAAAATAGTAGTTCCATCAATATCAAATGTAGAAAAAGAATTAGTGTCTTATAAAACAAGCCAAAATGTGAATTTATCAAAACAAGATTGGGATTCCTTTGAGACATCATGGGACTTTAAAGTACATCCATTAGTTAAGAATAATGCTAATACTTTAAGTGAAGCATATTCATTATGGGATAAAGAATGTAATGAGAGATTTAAGCAATTAAAGGCTAATGAAGAAGAATTAAATAGAATCTTTATTGATATTTATGGATTACAGGATGAGTTAACTCCTGAAGTAGAGGATAAGGATGTTACGGTTCGTAAGGCTGATTTAGTTCGTGATATTAAATCATTTATTTCTTATGCAGTCGGTTGTATGTTTGGTCGTTATTCTTTAGATGTTGAGGGATTGGCTTATGCTGGTGGTGAATGGGATAATAGTAAATATACTACATTTATTCCTGATAAAGATGATATTATCCCTATTTGTGATGAAGAGTATTTTGAGGATGATATTGTAAGTCGATTTGTAGAGTTTGTTAGTGTTGTTTATGGTTCTGATACTTTAGAAGAAAACTTGAAGTTTATTGCGGATGCATTAGGAGGTAAAGGTACTCCAAGAGAAGTATTACGCAATTATTTCTTAAATGATTTCTTTAAAGATCATTGTAACACATATCAAGTAACAGGTTCTGGTAAGCGTCCAATTTATTGGTTGTTTGACAGTGGTAAAAAGAATGGATTTAAAGCATTAGTTTATATTCATAGATATACACCGGACTTAATTGCTCGTATGAGAACTGGATATATCCATCCACAGCAAGCTCGTTATAGAACTCAGATTGAATTATTACAAGAACAGATTGATATGGCTGGTTCTACAAGTGAAAAGGTCAAGTTGTCTAAGCAATTAAAGAAGATCAATGAACAATTATTAGAATTGAATAAGTATGAAGAAATTGTTCATCATTGGGCGGATAAGATGGAACCAATGGATTTGGACGATGGTGTTAAGGTAAATTGAACTAACACACTCTAACGAGTGTGGGCTTTTTTTT
>ULQV01030283.1_pt1 | contig 41477 bp, 41 predicted proteins | sample 1954851 | NCBI WGS metagenome assembly ULQV01 (sample SAMEA4835665, study PRJEB28245) | human gut metagenome | biome: gut microbiome; material: fecal sample | place: Denmark | collected 2008 | reverse complement strand
ATAATTAAAATATAACAGGAAAGGTAAAAATATGGATTCGACAAAAAATGAAATATATCAATATATAAAACAAATTAGTTCAAAATTTTCAAAAGATAATGCATTTATGTTTTCTACCCAAGATATATGCGATAAACTTCGTCTAAGCAGAAATCTTACCAGTCAATACCTTAACCAATTGCAAAGAGAAAATAAATTAATCAAAATAAATTCGCGTCCTGTTTATTTTATTGACCCTATCGCGCTAAACAATGCTTACAATACTACCATCACGCATGCCGACTACTTAAGTATAGATGAACTGATTGATGAATTAGAAATTGCGAAAGTAAATAATGCTAATTTTAATAAACTAATTGGAAAAAAAGAAAGTCTTTCCTATTGTATTGATCAAGCAATCGTAGCAATATCATATCCTGATAACGGACTTCCTATATTTATCGTTGGAGAAAGTGGAACTGGTAAAACATATTTTGCAAAAGTAACAGCTGAATATATCATTCAAAATAAATTTGCCAATTCGTCGGTAAAATATTTTGAATGTTTTAAATATAGAAACAACCAGAATTTATTTATCAACAACTTGTCAAGAGCCTTGGAACAAACTAATGAGAAAAATATTTTGATTTTTGATGATATTCATTTTTTATCAGGAGAATCTTTCGAATTTATTATTTCTTTACTAGAACAAACGTATGAACATAACAAAAGCAATAAAAATAATAACTTTCTCATTATAACTTCATCAAGCTCTTTGGATATGACCAATAGGCAAAAATTATCTAGCAAACTACCAATTACTATTCAAATTCCTTCTTTACAAGAAAGACAGATTTTAGAAATAACAAACTTAATACATTTATTTTATAAAACAGAATCTGATAGAATCGACAAAAACATATTGGTTAGTTCTAAAGTCCTAAACACTCTCTTAAACTATAAGTTTACGGACAACATTAACGGACTACGAAACGCCATTCAGCTAAGTGTTGCTAATTCATTGGCAAAGCAAAAAAACAAAGAGAATCATAATCTTAATATCTATATGCATGATTTGCATGATTATATTACGTACGACTCAAATTCTCAGGATGTAAACAATTATTTTATTGATAACTCAATGGTAGAAATAAGTACTATTACTCAAATCACTAAATCAAATAAGACATGTGATTTTTTAGAAAATATTATTAAAACATATGATCAATTCGATCAATCAGAAATAACATATAATGAATTATTATCTTCGCTCATAAAGCATATTAATGAATATTATGAATTAATTCAGCTTGATAAAAACTATATCAGTAAAAAAATGAAATCTATAGAAAAAACAACATCCTCCATCTTTAATGAAATCGAAGAATTATATCGGATATATTTCCCTTCTTCATTCGCATATGCATTATCAAATATTATTGCAAACCGACTTCAGATCACTTCATTCATTAATAACTTTGAAGAAGAAAATCATGAAATTATCGATAATCTCCACTCGATAATCACAGAGAATTTTCCGAAAGAAACTATTATTTCAGATGAAATTGAAAATATGATTTCTCAAGAATTGGATTTACATATTGGAAAATTAGAATTAGTAACAATTATATTAAGCATCCATATTTTTAACCACAATATATATAATACTGAGACATTAGGCATTATTATCGCACATGGATATTCAACTGCTTCGTCAGTTGCCGATATTACAAACACTCTGCTCGGATATAGACTCTTTGAAGCAGTTGATATGCCATATAATGTAAGTATGACTGAAGTTGCGGCCAAAATCAAAAAAATAATGCACATCAAAAGAAATATCAAGAATCTCATCATGCTTGTGGACATGGGTTCATTGGAGCATCTTGGCGATGAATTAGAAGATTTATCAAACGTTAATATAGGAATTATCAATAACATTTCTACAGGTTTAGCTATTAATATTGGATATAAGATCCTCTCTAATTTCTCAATTGATTTAATTTTAAAAAAAGCCTGTGATGAATATACTATCAAATACAAAATAATAACGAAAGAAAAGAAAGAACGAGCAATTATTTTTACAAGTGAAAATGGAGATATAATAAACAAAAAATTAGCAGATTTATTTAAGAAGAGTCTACCAAAAAAAACAGGAATTCATATCATACCATATAATTTTCAATCATTGATTAATAAAGATGAACAAAAACTTATTTTTGACTCATATGAAGTATTATTCATTTGTGGAACGTTGAATCCAAATATCCAACACATTCCTTTTATATCCATTGACTCTTTTTTAAATATTTCCGAAATATCCAAAATATCTAATTCCCTTTATTCATATTTGAACAAAACTGAGTTAGAGGTATTCCAAAAAAATTTGCTATTCAATTTTTCAATGCAAAACATAGTTGGTTACCTTAGCATTTTAGATGCAAAAAAAATAATTGATACCGTCAATCGTTCGCTTTTCACCTTACAGAATCTTTTACAAATTAAAATAGATTTTAATACATCCATAGGATTAATGATCCATATTAGTTGTATGATTGAGCGTCTTGTAACACACTCTTCAATCTACGAAGAAGTCGACATCTCATCATTTGCTAAAAAAGAAATTGATACTATCCATATAATAAAAGAATCTTTAAAAGATATAGAATTAAATTATGGTATTTCCATTCCAACTTATGAACTACTGTATATTTATGACTATATAAAAAGTTTTCTACACTAAAATCAATATAAAAACATAAAAAGTGTAAACTCGAGTTTTCGCAAATTATAGTGGTAACCTGCAATTAGATAGTGCTGATTAAAAATTGACTTTAAAAGTAGTATGGTAGAAAACCCTATGAGTGTTAAAAGGGTTATTAATTAGAGAGTAGAGATTAAAGTGGTAAAGAATGATAGAATGGATGCTTTGAATATCACAAAGGACTTGGCTAGTGGATCATATAAAGCTGTATATGTTCCAAATGAAAAAGATGTTGAAATAAAAGAATACATTCGGATGGTTCATGATTTGAAAAAAAGCCTCACCATTCATTTTATAATGAAATATGTATACAAATAGATGACATCATGTTAGACTTAATATGTTGATTAACTCACTAATCAACATCTCCGAGAGTTGGTGCCATTTCACATTTTATTAAAGCCAACTCTTTTTTATACTTAAATTTGAAGAGACTGCATTTTAATATGACTATATGGAAAAAAGCAATTTAAAACCAGCTAAATTTGAACGAAGCCTATCCATCATTCATGCTCCAGCTACTATCGCAAAACTATTAGACATCAAAAAAGATCGTTTAATTTATTGCATTGAATTTATTGGTCGCACTCAAGACGATCAAATTGTGGAATACACAAAGAGCTTTATGGATACAAACAAAATTAGATTTGAATACACTTTATCTAAAGACTAGAAAAAACAGGAGTTATAGCGAAATAATCTTATTTCGTTATAGCTCCTTTACTATTTATCCTTGAACCAATTCAATAATTTGAGATTCAAACATATGATGAAATAAGGCTATTACTCTACCTACTCCTAGTACCGCAATTACTGTGCCAATACCTATTCCTAGAATTGTATGTGCAAATATTAAACTGATACATAAAGTGATACAAACACTTAAACAATCAAACATGTTTTTTGTAAGACCCACACTTTTATTAAACTTTCCCGCCAACGCTTGCACAATTCCATCTCCTGGATTTGGGACAAGCTGCATACTTAATGACATGGCAGCACCAATTCCTGTACATATAATGGCTAAAACTAAAATTAACAGTTGAACTAAAAAAATACTTGATGTAGGAATACAAGCTGAAAAAATATTTAGAAGCCTTGTAAACACTAAACTTAATGGCAACTGAAGTAGATCAGCTACTATTTTCTTTTTGTTCTTCTCACTTAAATGAATCATAATTTCCACAAATACGAACAATGCATATTCAATAAATGTTAAATCGCCAAAATTCAATCCTGTTATCTGCGATATACTATATGGCACTGAAATTATGGGAGATACCCCAAGACTCGCCTTTGTGTTTAGTGTTAATCCTAAAGCTAAAATAAACAATCCAACAATGTACACAATAATGCGCTTTGTTTTATTATTCAAAATCATCTTCCTTTCTTTAAAAAACTAGGCAAATCGCCTAGTTTTGTCTTTATTTAAAGTATGAAATTCTATACCCCTCTTCCAAATACTCCACATCAAGATCAGGAAGTTTATCATTAAAATAATTCACCATGTTTTTTAAACCACCAATTTCACAACCAGCATGATTTACTACAATCATAGGTAAATCATTATCAATCGCATATTGAGCATCTTTGTAGTTATTGATTCCATCATCCGCAACAATCACTACATCTGGATTGAACTCTAACATTTCAAAGATATCCGTTCCAGCACCAGTACCAATGGCTAAATGAGACACTTCTTTATTTACATTCCCAAAAACATAAACTCCCTCTTCACCATCTTCTTTTAATACATTAGCCACATGCGTTGCTAATTGTGAAACAGTTTGTTTAGGAATATTTGCAGATTGATAATACGAGTTAATCACTCTATCCTTAAAATCAAAGCCAAGTTTTTTAGCCCATACATCACTCACACCATATTCAGGAATAGAATCCCAAACATCATGACAACGATACACACAAATATTACCCTTACTTAATAAGTCTTTCTTATATTTTATAGACTCTACTAATTTAGTTTCCAAATGCGTTCCTGTCGTATAGAAAATATTCTCATGAGAAACAATAAAGTTAATTCCCTTTTCCAATGCCTGTTCAATCACCCTATTTGTAGCCACCCAACAAACACCAATCTTCTTTACTTCTTGATCATCATCACCAAATAAAACACGATCTCGAGTACAACGATTCCAACGAACCCAAGTACCCTCATTCTTTAAACATTCAATTACTTCTTTAATCTTCATAATTAATACCTACTCAGGAATTACAGCTTCAGCAGTATATTTTAAATCGCTACCCATTTGATAAATAAAACGAGCATACATATCTGTGCCATAAAAATCTACTTTTGTATCATACCAATCTGGATGCGCAATAATACGATTTGCGGTATCCATAATGTATTGAAGTGTTTTTGGATGTAAATCAATCGTTCCATGACCAGGGAAAAGACCTGACACTTCTTCAATTCTTGGCATAAAATCTTGAATTGCATCTCTTAATGAATTGATTGTACAGAACTGTGGATATTCTTTATTATCACCAAACGCACTTGTTACATCTCCAATAAAGAAACATCCTGATTTATGATCTAAAAATCCTGATTGCCCTGCCGTATGACCTGGTAAATGAATCAATTCAACAACATGTCCTTGTCCTAAATCAAACAAATGATGATTTTCCACTCCAATAACTTCATAAGGCGTATAAGGTGGCAAATCCTTTTTATCAAACCATGTATAACAAGGTTCTTTATTCTCATCCAAAATGAAATCCAGTGTATCTTCAGGTTTTTGGTGTTCCTGAATCGTCTTTTGATCTGCATAATGACAATACACTTTATCAAAATGACTATTACCTGAAATATGATCCACATGAGCATGTGTATTACAAACAATAACTTCTTTATCACCAATTAATTTATGAATTAAACCTTTTAAATCACCCAATCCAAAAGCAGTATCAATTAACAACGCTTTTTCTGGTCCATCAATTAAATAACACCACATTTCAGCCGTACGAATACCATCATAGAAAATACAATATACATCTTCTCTAAATTTATAAACTTCTGCATATGGATTAATTTCTGGATAAAATTGCTTTAAAGTACTATATTCACGCAACACTTTTAAAAATGACCATCTTGATGGTTTTTCTTTTTCTGGATTCAATAATTTTGTCTTTAAATCCGATTTGATATATCTAGGATCCTGCATATTCGTCCTCCTATTTTAGATTACATATTTTTTAAACAATAAATCACGATTCAATTTATATTCCGAATCAAAGTATTCTTCTAATGAATCATACTTTTGTAATATGGCTTCAAATGAAGATTCCAATAATTCAGTATGAACCGAACATACATACATCAAAGTATCTTTTACTGGTTGTGGATAATCAGACTGTAGTAATTTAGGCATTAAATGATTTTTAACCGATTCATTACTCTTTAAATAATCATCGAATATTGTTTGTTTGTCACAACCAAACAAAGATAAAACCAATGCTGCAAATATACCCGTACGATCTTTTCCTCCACCACAATGAAATAAAATGCCATCATCTGTTGTTTCCATTAATGAAAACATGTTTTGGTAAGCCGTATTTGAGAAAGGAATAACTTTATATCCATTGACAATAAAAGAAGATAAACCAATTATTTCCTCCTCAGAAGATTGTTTTGTCACAAGTCTAGGAAAATAAAAATCATTAATTCCTGTTTCTGGCATTAAACAACACCAATTATGACGCGTGAATCTTGGATCACATACATAGTTATCTTCTTCTCTTTCGGAATCCGAACGAAAATCAATGATTGTACGAACACCAAGATCATATAATTCATCCCAATCTTCTTTTTGAAAATCAAACGGAGCTTCTGAACGAAATAATTTCTTTTCTCTTATTTTTGGATATACATCATGTAAATCTCTAAAATTTGAAAATCTCATATTACTTCACAATATATTTATAGTTGTCACCACTCTGTTTAAACCAAGCAGGAACATGACACTGAGCAGCCTCATCCAAATACGTTAACATATATTCCATTCCAGGCTCTTCCAAGTTAAAGTGTCCCATACCTAGTGCAACACGATTCTTATCTAAGCAGCCACTATCACGAATATATTCTGCATAAGTAAAATCAATCAATTCCATAGTTAATAAACAGTCAATATCACTCTTATCCGTATTCACAATTTGTTCTTTAGCATCACCAAATACATGGAATAATACAGCAGCCTTTTTAATTTTAGCCTGATCATTTCCAATTAATTTAATACCATTCAAATTACAAGTATCAACCAATTGCTTAGCTAAATCTGTAGCTTCTATCGCATGATCAAATTCATATGCTGTAGAACATTCAAGAGTATCATCCATTGAATTTACTGTGTTTTTGATCATCTTATCCCAATTCATCTTCTTAGCTAATCCAAGGAAAATACCATCGATATAAGATCCGTTATATGGAATTCCTGAATGAATATAATCATGGTTTCTCCAAACCACAATTCCATGATCATCTAACAATTGTTTCTTCTCTAAATACACTTCATTCTTAGACTCTTCAAGCCAATCTGTATGATCACCATGATTCCAAAATAAAGCTTCATGACAAATAATGAAATTAGCACCTTTTTCAATCGCAAAACGAATTACATCCACACTAGCCCAGCAAGTCGTTACAACACCTGTACACTCTTGATTGGCATCACCATAAAGAATTTGATCTCTTGTAGTTGCCTCGTCAATCGTTCCATATCCCTTATGATACTTCTTAATATTTTCAATCATTTGATTAATTAGCATAGTTGCCTCCTATTCATCATCTTCATCAACACTTGCTGCCATTTTATTGACATACACCAATTGATTTTTACATTCCATCAACATTTCTTCAACATCTTCAGAAGTTAAACACTCATCTTCTGGAGCTAAGACAAAAGATAAAGCCATAGGCAAACTCATTCCACAAATAACATGAACTTTGTCTGACATATAAGGATAGAATTTTTGATAAACACTTCCTCCCATCATGTCAACGAGTACAACAACTTCATCTTCATCATCAAAAGAAGCAAATAATTCAGCTACAACTGTATCAATGTCTTTTGTTTCATCATCCAAATAAGCATTAATATCATAGATAGTCTTTGTAGCTCCTGTTAAAAAATCAACAGTGTCTTTCAGCCCATAAGCCAATTTATGATGAGATGCAAATATAAATCTTCTCATTGTAATCCTCCCTTTTCCATGAACGCAATAATAGCTAAAGGAGCGTTTCTCCTTTAGCTACTTTTTGTTATTAAGCAGTAAATATTCCGGTTGCAGCTCCAACCCAAGATAAAATAATGATGATTAAAATCATTTTTGTCATCTTCACTTGTTTTTTATTCATGAAGAAATAAATTAAAGCAACTGCAACAACTGGTAATAATTTAGGCATTACTCCATCAATTAAATCTTGAACATTCATTGTTACATCACCATTTGTGAATGATAATCCTGTTTTCAAGTTAACAACAGAAGCAATCAATGCCCCAACAACAGTTAAACCTAGTACAGAACAAGCTTCAGTAAATACAGTGATTTTTTGACCCAATTTAGTAACAACATTAATACCCATGTTGTATCCCCATTCAACTTCAAGAATACGAACAGCTAAGAATGCGAATGTGAATACAGCCCACATGATGATACCTAGAGGATTTCCTTGCATACCCATACTAGCAGCAATGGAACCGAAGATTGTTGGAATCATTGCCCAACCAATTGTATCACCAATACCAGCTAAAGGACCCATGATACCTACTTTAAAGTTGTTTACGGCTTCTAGTGAAGGAATTCCACCTTCATCTTCAATACCTAGAGCAGCACCCATAACAAATGGTGAAATCCAAGGCATTGTATTATAGTACTTCATTGCATTGTTTAATGAAGCTTTAAAATCTTCATCATTTGGATACATTTTACGTAATAAAGGATAAACTGCAAATGCATAAGAAGGAGCTAATTGTGTTTCATAGTTAAAAGTTGAAATACCAATCAACCAACGTTTACCGGCCTGACGACAATCTTTTTTAGTTAAAACTTTTTCCTTACTCATCTTCTAGATCTCCTAAAGAACTAGCAGCACCTGCTGGAGCAGTTGCAGCTCTCATTTCTTTTTTATAAACTTCGTAAGCAGCAGCTAAACCAACTGCACCTACACCTAATACTGGAACATTTAAATAAGCTGTTAAAACAAATCCAATGATTAAGAATGACCAGTATTTAGAAAGTGGCATGTACATTAATAACATTGCCATACCTACACCAGGAAGAACACCACCAGCAACTGATAAACCAGTTGTGAACCATACTGGCATGAAGTCTAACACTGCATTTACAACTGTTGGACCAATCGCAATACATAAGAATACTGGTAATGCTGAACATAAACCATAGAATAATGGCGAAATTTTAACTACATTTAAGAATGATTTGAATTTACCTTCTTCAATTAAACTCATTTCTTTGTGCATTAAGAAACCATTGAAAATTTTATAAATAACATCGAAGTTAACACCTAACATTGCAACTGGAAGACCGATTGCTAAACCAGCTTCCATTCCACGTCCTGTCGAACATGCAATAGCCGTTGCAATAATAGCAGCTACAGGATAATCTGGCATTGAAGATCCACCAACAGCTACAACACCCATAGACATTAACTGAAGTGTTGCACCAATATATAATCCTGTTGCAACATCTCCCATAATCAATCCTACTAACCAACCACAAACAATTGTATTAAACGCAAACAATTGAAGGGTAACATTATCAGTCATTTTCCAATACGCGACCAACGTAATTAAGATAATTTGAACGGCAGTCATAATTTTTACTCTTCTCCTTTATAAATTTTATAAGCTGATTTTTGAAGTTAATGGCTCAGCCTTATCTGTAGTTGTAAATTGAACATCTACTTTTGTACCATTTTCAATTAGTTTTTTGTAAGTTTCTTTTTGTGAATCCAAAATACTTGCACGTGTACTTACTGGAGTTCCCTCTGTCTTATTATTACGAGTCATACCCACTACGATACGAGGAATCTCTTGTCCCGCTTCTTGTAAGTGTAAGAATATTTCTGGCTTTTCACAAACAATGAAAACTTTGTGACTATCATATTTTCCAGCTTTGAAATTATTGATAGCTGTTTCCTCAGTGATGATAGAACAAGCCATACCTGCTGGTTTTCCTAATCGCATGCTTTCTTTAATGATAGGATCATTTGCAGTCTTATCATCAATAACCATAACACGTTGTGCTCCTGATTGAGGTGCCCACATAGTGGCTACAATTCCATGCAATAAGCGATAATCAATTCTTCCTAAAACAATACTCATATTAATTATCTCCTTTCTTGTTTTCACCCTTTATATAGCAAAAGTCGTGCCAACTTGTGTCTTTCAAATCAAAATTATTCATTTTAAGCCTAATAAAGCGATTATTTTATTCAAAAATTTTTTAAATTTATTTTTTTAACACTCTAAATTCCATCCACAGACACTAATCACAGACACTAATTTCTATCCTGTCGTTCGTTTCTATTCTAAATTAAAAAGAACTACCTTGTCGATAGTTCAATTTCAATATTTGGACACTGTTTAGAATTCAATACATACTGAATATTCTTAGAATCCGATTGCTTATAAAAATGAATGGCTTTATTCAGTCCAACTGATAAACTCTTTCGCTTTATCAATCTCTCTTTTAATATACTTGGATCTACATGTAAAAATACTGAATCATCACACAAAGGTAACAACTCATTCCAAGGTGCATCTTTAGATAATAAATAGTTTCCTTCAATTAGTACTATATCACTATGAATATACACCTGATTCTCAATTGGATCATGAACCATTCGAGAATATATTGGCCAGAAACAATCTTCCTCTTTTGTTTTTAAAATATAAGATTTTAATTTTTCTACATCAAACGTATTACGACTCCCTTTTTCATTCAATAAATCATGTTTTTTCAAATAATCATTATAAAAATGAAATCCATCCATTCCAATTGTTTGAAATGTACAAGAAGCATTTAATGATTTAAATAACTCTTCTAGAAACAAAGCCAAAGTGCTTTTTCCACTTCCTGGACAAGCTGCCAAATATACTATGACTCTTCTTTTCTTTGTTTCATATAAATGAACCCATCTTTGAAGTAATGGAATCAATACATCATTTATATCATTTGAACTGTAATATGCATTTACTTCATTGCCATTCACAATGAATTTATTCATCGTCTTCATTTGATTGTGCCTCTTTCATGTTATTGATGTACATATAAATATATTCCACTTCTTCTACAGGAATATCTATACGATAATACTTTTCTACTTTTTGGAATGACTCTTTTAATTGATAATAGAATTCCTTAAACAACAAAGAACACTCGTCGATTGATTTTGTATATACATCAATGCCTTCTTTCAATACAAGTCTTTCAATCAAACAACAAATATGTACATATAATCCAAAACAGATATTGTTAGAGAATACTATGTTCATCTCCCTTTGAAGAACATTCAATGAATCCGCTACATATTCCAATAACTTATCTGGATTCAAGAAAGTCAAACTCATAATAATATTCGTTAAAGAGAAGTTCTTTAATAAGTTTTGTTGGAATTGATTCATTTCTGCAGGTGTAATCATACCTTCAAAATAAGTCCATAGAAAATCGAATGATTCATTCATAATAAAGTTTTCTAGAGAGACAAACTTTAAATTAGGAATCTTAGGATCTAATGTTCCAATTATACAAATCACTTCATAACGATCAAAGAAATCCGATTCCAATTGATTTTTTACCAACGTAGAATAATCATACGTCAAGACTTTAACAGGAATCTTTTCAGGTAAAGACTCCTCTAAAATCTCTTTTAATTTTTCAGCCGTACCCATTCCCGTTGCACAAGAACATAAAATAATTTTTTCTTTTTCTTTGCGTTCCGTAATTTTGTAATTTGTATCCAACATTCCAATAGACTCATCAAAAATGTGCTTCAATGGCTCATTTTTACTTATGCCCTCACCAACGAACAACGCAAATTTAGTTGAAACATTGTTTGCGATGGCAATGTTAAAATTGGTTGTATGTGATAAATGATCATATATTTTTTCTAAAGATCCCATATCCACCAATAAAATCAAATCTTTTATTTTCGTATATCTATCAATAAAAGATTTTAACTTAACCAATATTTGGTCTGTTGTTGTATCCAAAGGCATATCAATTGCCTCAAACACATATTGTCCCAACATTTCATTTACACTGGAAGCTATTGAAGAAGCTGTCGCATATCCATGGGCAAGTATCACACCTACTCTTTGTTGCTGTTCAGATAATGTTAAAGCTTTAGATAAATATAACGCTAAACACGACAAGAAGAACTCATTCACATATAAATTTAAATGTGATTCTATCAATTCATTCATTGCTGAAACAAGTTTATATTCATTCACATAATATTTCTTGATTAAACCAATAAAAACATCATAAGAATCTGTATTTAATTTAGAGTATGTAGAATAATTAGAAAAATAATCCACTAAATACATACAAATCACATTAATATCTTTATCTTTTAAATTACATCGATACTTTTGATTCACCATTTCAATGATTGCTTTTAAAGAATCAATAATATTTATGTTTGAAGCATATAGTTCACTCTGATCAGAGAATAAAATCTGATTAATTTGTTTACTTACATGTAAATAAATATGATCAAAATACTCATCAATCAAGATTTCATTATTTTGAAGCTTAACCGTCCATTTATCTACTTCTTTTAATACTGTTTTATCTGTATCCTTTTTCGATTCCTCTTTTAATTGATCAATTGTCAACACATGATGTTCCATAAACGAAATCGTGCGATTTGCAAAATTCAATGTATTCGGTAAATGTAAATTATTAATTTCGATATATTCTTTATTCTTATTCATAAATAAAGCTGTCATACATGTTTGTCGAATACAGTTTTCTAATTCTCCAACATTCCCTTCAAAAACAGTATTTAATAACGTTTGATAAGCCAATGAAGAAATTCTAATTTCCTTTTGGATTTGTTTTGATTCATATTCCAGTAAATAAACAATCAAATCCGCCTTTTCCTTTAATCCACGCTGTTCCAAAGATGGTATATGAATTTGAATAGGTATACGTCTTAACAATGTTTTCAATAAAGCTTTCTTTGGATCTTCTGTTGTCGCAAACACTAAAAACACATTTGAATGATAAACATTTTCATTATCACCAATCTGCCTGTAACTTCCATTATCCATAAACAAGAATAACTTTTCCTGGCATTCAGGTTTTAAACAATGCACTTCATCTAAAAACAACACACCACCATCCGCTTGATGAATCAAGCCAGGATTATCATGGTCTGCACCAGTAAAAGCTCCCTTTTTATATCCGAATAAATAGGCGGTTAAAAGTTCTGGGTTATTGGCATATTCTGAACAATTGACATGGACAAATTCAGCATCCTTTTTTAAAATCCCCTGATTGATTCCATACTCATATATTTTTCTTGCAATTAAACTCTTTCCTGTTCCTGTTTGCCCATACAATAATGTTGGTAACCCATTAGGTGGATAACTAATACTAGCTTTACAAGTTTCAACAACGCCTCTTAAAGAACCATCATATCCATTCAAAGCTTGAAAATCTTTTTTATCTTCCACTTCTAAAAATTCCATTAATTCTTCAATAGATCCAAAAATATTTTTAGGAAGAGAAGTATTATATTGTTTTGAAATTACTTCTTTATCCAAAAAGAGTACTGGGCGAGAATTAATTTTAATTAAAGCCCCTGTATTATAGTAATCATTCAAATTTTGTGAGACCCAATTTCGTGAAAACCCCAATACTTTACCTACAATAAGCGCACTGTTTTTTTCATATTCTCCACTAATTGTATTTTCCTTTATATACTCACTAAGTTTTGTTTCCATAATCTACTCCAATGTTTTCATAGCCTCCATGATTTGCGGATATGTTGCTAAACCAGAATGGAATGCTGTTGCACCACCACAAGCTGTCGCAAGTTTTAATGCTTTAGAGTAATCTCTTTCTTTTAACACACCTGCTATAAAACCAGCTACCATTGAGTCCCCAGCACCTACTGAATTTACAACCGTACCTCTACAAACTCCTTGCTGATATATTGTACCATTTTCATCAATTAAAATCGCACCATCTTTTGCCATTGAAATTAATACATTACGAGCTCCTAATGACTGTAATTTTTTTCCACAAGCTACAATATCCTCTTTATTGGTTAATTTTATACCAAAAATTTCTTCTAATTCTAAGTTATTAGGTTTAATTAAGAATGGATGATAAGGTAATGTCTTCATCAATAAATCTTTTTCTGCATCCACCACAAAATCAACACCCTCATTTAAAACCTTAATAACTCTTTGATACGAATCTGATTGAAGACTCGATGGAATATTTCCTGATAAAATCACCATATCGCCTTTTTTAAATGTTTTAACAATTTTCAATAATGCGTCGAAATCTTTATTTTCAATCACTGGACCTTTTCCATTAATTTCTGTTTCCTCATCCGATTTCATCTTAATATTAATTCGGGTCATTCCTTTTTCAACTTCAATAAAATTTGTGTGAATACCCAAACCATGCAAACCATCCTTTAATGCTTTACCTGTAAATCCACAAATAAATCCCAATGCTGTACTAGGAACTGATAATTCGTTTAATATACATGAAACATTGATTCCCTTTCCTCCATAATACACATTTTCTGTTTTGTTTCGATTAATTTGACCAGCTTTAAAATGATCCACTTGGATAACATAATCTAATGCTGGATTAAAAGTAATTGTATATATCATGTTTTACCTCTTACTATTTCTAATTAATGTCATTTAAATATAAAAACAATCAAATATCAATCGTTTTAAAGAAACAATCATTGTATTTGATCGTTTTGTATTTATAATTAAATTATGGTTAAACAAGAACGATGGAAAATCATTATCGATTTATGCCAAAATAATAAAAAAGTATATAACGAAGATCTAAAAATCGCATGTAAAACTTCCATTGCGACAGTTCGAAGAGACCTTCAACAAATGGAAGACTTAAAACTCGTACAACGATTTCATGGTGGTGTAACACTGAATCCTGATACTAATGAACTTCCTATGGTTTATAAATCCAATGAACAAATTAGTGAAAAAACATGGATAGCTAAACAAGCAGCTCTTCAAATCAAAGATAATCAAACGATTTATTTGGACGCTGGAAGCAGTACTTATGAAATGATTCCTTTTATCCATAGTAAAAATATCACCGTTGTCACAATTGGAATTCCACACCTCTCCCTATTAATGGAAAAAGATATTCGAACAATCGTTCTACCTGGTTTTATCCGTAAAAGTACGGAAGCTATCACGGGCGCTCAAACATTCAATCAATTAGACAATTTCTATTTTGATTGTGCTTTTCTAGGTGTTAATGGAATTCATGAAAAAGCTCAAATCACCACAACAAATGAATGGGAAGCTGCTGTTAAAGAAAAAGTTATTCATCAATCAAACAAAGCATTTATTCTCGCAGATCAAACTAAATTCAATAAGATCTGCCCAATAAAATATGCGAATTTAGATGATGTCATATGTATCAGTATGATCAAACCATTCAAAATGAAATATCTATAAAAACAGAGGTTGTAACAACATAGCTACAACCTCTTTATTATTCCTTCATACCTATCTCTTTTTCAAACTCATCAATAATCTTCTTAATCTCAACCAACTCATGATTGAAATCATCAAATTCATCCACTAAGACCCTTACTTCTTCAGGATCTAGTACTACATCACTACAAGTATTATCAGCCTGTTTTAATTTTTGAAATACTTCGTCCAACAATTCATAATCCTTATCACTCAACATGATCCATACCTCTAATTCAACAAACCAGGCTTATCCTCATCATCAAACATATAACGCAACATATCCATAATATCCTCTTGATTCTTTAATATAATCTTTATCTCTGCACTGTTTAGTCTTACACTACTACCTGTAACCTTAGCACTTCTAAGTTTATTATAAACCTTCTCTAATAAATCAAAATCCTCATCTGTCATCATAATAATACATCTCCATCCTATAGTTTGTTTATTACACGAAATGATACATAAATGAAAAAGGGAACAACATTGTCCCTTTATTAATTAGAGTGTAGATATTTTTGTTACTGTATCAATTGACATCAAATCCTGATACAATTCATTTTTATGGTCAACCCACCTATTATTTGTATCAAAAGTCATTAAATCTAGATTCCTATCAATTTTTATTTCATTGACCTCTATACCATACTTCTCAAATATTTTATATATTTCATCTTTGTCAGAAACAATATTAGTCTGAATCAATACATTAGGATGATCAATTTGATTAAAGAAAGGATAATGAAATATCTTTTGAAGAACGACTAGAAATAATGTCGCAAAAACACCAATAAAAATCAATCCAGCACCAATACATGCAGCTATGCCAGAAGTAGTCCACATTCCAGCTGCTGTAGTAAGCCCTTGAATCAAATCATCTTTCACAAAGATTACGCCAGCACCAAGAAACCCAATTCCACTAACAATTTGTGCTGCCACTCTTGCTCCATCCGCCGTCGACACATCAAAAAAAGCATATTTAGAAATAATCATAAACATTGAAGATCCTAGTGCAATAATCGCATGTGTTCGAATGCCGGCCGATTTATTTCGACTAGTCCTTTCATATCCAATGGCACAACCACATAAAGTAGCCAACACGATACGAAATATCCAATTTAAATATACTTGTTCTGAATACAAAATATCATCTCCAAACTTGACATAATAAATTTGTTTTTATTTGCTTGCTTTCTCTTTGGTAAGAACATACTCCTACCCCCAAAAATTTGTCAATTCAAATTGAAAACATCTTAGAATTATAATACCATCCTGAATCATTCAATCTTTTACGACAGAGTTCTTATCCCTTCATTCCTATCTTTTTTCAAACTCATCCGTCATCATATTTGCCATTACTTTGAATATAATAAAAGCCATCACATTATGCAACGGCAAGTCTTCTATGAAACTTATATATATGAATAGCTAATAAGATTATTAATACAATCGACACTGTTCTATGAAGAATTAATATTATTGGATGTTCAAACATAATCAATCCTAGTATTCCTAAAACAAAGGATAATATAGTTAATACAATAATAAGAATATACTTCAAATCCAATCTCTTTCTATATAGAAAAACATGAATCAAAGCCAATACTAAGAATAATGTAGAAGCCAATTTATGAACTATAATTCCAGTAATTGGAACCATAATAGTCAAAACAAAGCTAATAGCAAGTAAATAATTCAAAACCCTTCTCATACAGTCTTTACTCCAAACATAAAATAAACCATATGAAAAATCCAAACAATCAATAAAACAATATTGCCAACCACAATCCCCTTTAATCCCATCATGATAAATCCAATGCCCATCAATAAAGTTACTGAACACATAATACGAAGCTTTGCTCGTTTCGTCATACCACTCTTCATATTGTTCTCTTCATACAACTTCGTATTCTTAAACCAACCATCCAATCTTTCACTTGATTTTGCAAAACAAAAAGCTGCAAGCAACACAAAAGGAATCGTCGGAAGAATCGGTAATATGACACCAATAATTCCTAACCCTAATGATATACATCCGATCATGATATATAGAATCTTTCTCATTATACCTCCTAGTTAGATATATCTAACTCATATTTAATAAAAGAAGTCATCTCTTGTTAGAGATGACTAACCGATGATTATTCTACTGAATTTTTGACTTGTTGTCAATCGGTTTGCATAATCCCCTATTTATAGCTATAATACAAATACAGAAAGACTACTGGATACAGTGGTCACTCTGAAATCATTCTAATGCGAAGGCACTAGTTTAACTTCTTTGCGTGAAAGGTGGACTAGTGTCTTTTGCATTTTTCTATAATCATCAACGTAAGTCGTAGTATTTGAACTATGGCCATTAAAGTCATGGCAACGTCAATATAAAGATAAATGTACATATGACAACCTCCTACAATAATCGGAATCGAGCCGAGAACACAAGCTAAATTACTTTTAATTTCAGAGGTACCACCCTACTGTATCCAGTAGCACTTCTAATTATAAAACTTCAATGTGAAAACATTATTAAATCGCGTAAATTTCTAAAAAACATTTCATATACATTAAACAAGTCACCAGGTTATCAGGTGACTTGTTGTATTCAATATTATTTTTCTGCAATATGCTTCGCATCCAAGCCATAGTAATCCAATTTAAAAATTCTAGGAAAATAGAAGCACCAATGCGTTTACCACCATCTACAAAAGGATGATCTTTGATTAAAAAGTAAAGTAGGTTTGCAGCTTTTTCTTCAATACTTGGATACAATTCAGTTTCAAAAACATTTTGATATACCGCTGCAATTATTCCATTTAATTTACCTGGTTCTTTTCAACACCAAATACAGAAGAAAATCCACCATACCCCATTGAATCAATTAGAATTCTGCACTCTTCATAAGTCAACTGATAAATTGAATTTTTACCTTTTGTTTTAGAAACACATCCATGATCATAATCATCTAAAAGAGTTAATGCATTAGAATAGGCTTCAACAACATTCAACACTTCTTTTTCTTCAATATTAAGAGTCGAAGCTAACATTCTAGATTGAATCGCGATTATTTTATTTAAAACATATAAACGTTTTCGATTCACTGCATAGCCTTTAATCATGAAATCATGAAGAATAGATGTCGCCCATTTTCGGAAAATTACACCATTTTGTGATTTTACTCTATATCCAACGGAAATAATTACATCTAAAGAATAAAATGGAACAGATTGCTTAACTCCAACAACACACATTTTTTGCGTGTTGTTCTCTTTTTCAACTTCTCGATCTTTAAATATGTTATTAATATGCTTACGAATTGTTTTTTCATCACGATCCAACAACTGATGTTAACATATTTATAGGATAGGTAAAATATTTCGAATTTGATTCACTGTATAACCATTAATCATGTAATTTCTTAAAATTGAAGTTGCACATCGCCTAAATGAAGTTACTTTTTTAGAATTCAATCTATAACCAACAGAGATGATCATATCTAAGTTATAGTATTGTATTTTATATATTTTCCATCAGAAGCAGTATGCTCAAAATATGAGCATACTGAATTTTTATCTAATTCTTCTGTTTTAAAAATATTTTGTATATGTCTTGTAATTATTTGATGCTAGTATATTTGTAGGACAGCTAAAACATTTAAACGTTTTTGATTCACCATATAACCCTTGATCATGTAATCTTTTAAAATTAAGGTTGTACATTTATGAAAGTAATGCCGTTTCGTGATTTTACACGATATCCAACAGAGATAATTACATCTAGATTGTAGTAATTGATTTCTACATTTGAAATTCTATCTTTTCTAGTACGTGGATCATTACGCTTTAGTTGAGTTGCACTTTTTGCAACTGAGCTAATTTCATCTAATTCATCTCACGACTAAAGTCACGAGTGTTCTTAGATTGCATTATAAAAATCCATTTTACGGTTGCCTTCAATTTGAACTTGTTCCATTTTGGAACAAGTTGCTTCTTTGAATAGTTCTTCATCGTTGTATATGTTTTTTAGATGTCTAGTTATCGCTTGTGACTTAATGTCAAATAGTTCCGCCATTTATTTTTGAGTTAACCACACAGTATCTTTATCCAGTGATGCAGTAAAATCTAATTCTAAATTTCCATTCACAAACTTAATTATTTCATTGTTCATATATACTCCAATCTTTTTTATTCCAATGACCTTTATAATTAATTTCTTCCTTAATTAACAAAATCTAATCAAAAGAACTACCACTATATCGTTTGCATAACCGTTTATAGCTATAATACAAATACTGAAAAACTACTGAATATAGTGGAACCTCTGAAATCATTCTAATGTTTTTGATCATGTATTTTTCAAAATGGAAGTTGCCCATCGTCTAAATGAAGTTGCTTTTTTAGAATTTACACGATAGCCAACTGCAATAATCGCATCTAAATTGTAAAAGTCCATTTTACGAGTTATTTTACGACTACCTTCCATTTGAACTTGTTCCATTTTGGAACAAGTTGCTTCTTTGAATAGTTCTTCATCATTGTATATGTTTTTTAGATGTCTAGTAATTGCTTGTGACTTAACATCAAATAATTCCACCATCTGTTTTTGTGAAAGCCAAACAGTTTCATTATCTGGTGATACAGTAACATCTAGTTGTAAATTACCATTCACAAACTTAATTATTTCATTAATCATATGTACTCCAATCTTTTTATATTTAAATGACCTTTATAACAATTAACAAACGCTAATCAAAAGAACTACCTCATTTGCATAATCTTCTATTTATAGCTATAATACAAGCAGAGAAAAGCTACTGGAAAAGCAGTGGTTACTCTGAAATTAAATTAATGCTGAAGCACTAATCTTTTTCCATTGTCGGTGGTGATTAGTGCTTTTTGCATTTTTCTATAATAATCAATGTTACTTTTAGTATTTCTACTATGGCAAATAACACAAAAGCAACATCAATATGTAGATATATATACATAAGCTAGAAGGATCTACTTACCTGGAATTCAAGATTCAAGGCTTCAAAACTCCTTAACAAGAGGTAACCACCAACCACATCCAGTAGCCAATTTCAATTATAAAACTTCAATGTGAAAACATTATTAATTCCCGTAAATTTGTTGCTTTTATTTCAAATCAAAAAGAAAAGAGTAGAATGAATCATCTCATTCTACCCCTATATTTCATTTTTCAATCAAATCTTCTATCTTACAACCAAATACTTTAGAAATACAATACAACTTATCTACACTCGCCTTATTAATATCTTTATTTCTTTGTTCATACAACTGAATCGAACGAAGACTTACACCAGAAAGATTCGATAATTCTTGTTGAGTATAACCATAAGTAGTTCGAATACGCTTTAAGTTTGTTTCCACATAATACTCTTTCATTTTAGAATCCACAATATCTACAAACTTAGAAATATCCGCCTCATGAAGTGTATAATACATTCTTTTCAAATCTTCAAAACTTAAAACATTAAATATCTCTTTAAAACTTCTGTCTGAATACCATTGGTAATAGGCAACAGCCCAACCAATCCAATACTCACATGAACGACTATAGTTTACTTCAGATTCAATATTCAACTCTTTTTGCATGGTCTCAAATACAATTTCATGTACAAGCTCGATGCCACTTTTACCCGCCACACACGCAGGCTCCCCATTTTCAATACGTTCACTAAATGAACTTACGACAAACATCTTCACAAAATCATCACCTGAAATATGACAAGTATTGATGGCATAATCAAAGGCATCTCCTAACATTGTTTGTGCATTATTTACATATATTTCTTGGTATGCGTGGATCATCATTTGTAATGCCCCCTCTTATAATATCTTGAATAAACAGTCCATCCATTTCTTGATCAAGCATTTTCAAATAATATTGGTTCGCTTCATCATTTCTTGCTTTACGTAAATCATAATATTGATTTTTATCAGCAACCTCATACCCTTCAAACTTTAAATTTGAAAACGCAAACTGCGACTTAATGACAATCTGTTCTCCTAATTTGCCCAATCTCATAGCTTGTGCGAGCTGCTCAACTGAAATTGTATTATTCAAGAAACTTTCTGCATAATCAAAATAAGAATCATCCGCACGATAGCCTATAATTAAGTCATATGCGTTCACATTGATACTAAAATAATCAATCAAATATTGTTTTGCTCGTCTAGCCACAGGCGTTTTAATTGAAAAAAGACGATGCTCTACCAATATCGCAATCCAATTTAAAATCGTATAATCCGAACTATTTAAATTCAAAACCTTCAAATACTCTGTATCCAAAGTATACTTATTAGAAAATCCATTATTTAACGAAGAAACCGCCCATTCTTTTGCCAAATCATTACTTTCTGTACAATAAAATCCCAACCCAAAATCATTATTCTTTTTACCAGCACCAAATATTGGATTCTCTATTATTTTTTCAGATCCATGGTACAAAATTATTTTATTATCCATTAACATTTATCTCCTTCAAACCAATTATATCACTGTAGTGATAGTAAGAAAACAATGAAAACAAATTACAACACTCATTATTTTGTGAATTCTTCTAATTCAAAATCATCAATCTCTCTAATCCTTATCAAATCAGAGAAAACGAAATTTGAACGAAATTGGAAGAAATAATTCCATTGACACATAATACAAATTCTTTAAAGCATTATTGATATGTTTATCAATTGTTTTAATATATATGATAAAATGTAGAAAAGTAATAAGACAAAGGATAAACGGTGTATGAAACAAATCAATTTTATATTTACCAAGAACGGATTTCATATTGATGAAACAAAAGAAGAGAATACTTCATCATGGGCTATATTATTCAAGAAATATAAGTATTCTGCCCTCTATGAATTAGGGTTTGAAAACAATCTAAAGGGATTGACGCCGAGTGCTTTTTATTTGTATCAACTATCTCAAAAATTCGTTGAACTTTTAAGTAATCGTTCTGAACTAGAAGTAGCTAGAGAAGATACTAAAGTAGAAGCATCCAATGAAGACTTAGAATATTTAATGTCCATTATTCCTTTTGCGATTGGTACAGAATTCATTGATGAAAAGTGGATTCAAAACTTATTTGAAAAGTTAAATAATCAATTCTGTTTGGACATGAAATCATACAAGGGTACAGTTCAAATGTATCTTCAGGAAAAATCCCAAGATTTAAAAGTCGCAAAACGAATCTATTTTCACTTAGTCGAAAACGAAGAAGATGCAGACTTTCCATTTGCGTTTCTAGCGACGTATGCCACAAAAGACAAAGAAAATCGAATTGTTCATATGCCACTAAAACATGCACTCGTTGAATATAAAAATGATCAAGAACAATTATTGAATTTATTGTCCTGCCTAAACGTAGTCGCTCAAAAGAATACTTTGATTGCCCAATATATGGAAACCGGTGATTTATTTCATCCCATCAAATTAACGAGTAAAGAAGCCTATTCCCTATTAAAGAGTGTACCTGACATTGAGGCTTGTGGCATTAAATGTAGAGTACCAAATTGGTGGAAGAAAAAATATTCTTCTGTAAAAATCAATGTGAATATTGGAGATACCAAACCATCCATGTTTGGCTTTGACTCCATACTATCCTTACAACCATCTCTAATTGTTAATGGGCGTGCCCTCACAAAGAAAGAAATTAGTGAACTTTTAAAAATGGAAGAAGGACTTGCATGGCTTAAAGGCCAATGGGTAGAAATTAATCATAATAAGCTTCAACAACTTCTTGAACAAATGGAACAATATGATGGCACCATTACATTAAAGGAAGCTTTGACAAAAACATATATGTCTAATGATGATGATATTGATGTTGATATGGGTATACAGATATCAAATGGAAAATGGTTAAGGGATATTCTTGGAAAATTAAAGAATCCTTCAAAAATCAAAAACAAAGCACAACCAAAATATTTAAACGCAACCCTTCGCCCCTATCAAAAGAGTGGATACAATTGGTTAAATCAAATGAATGATTTAGGCTTTGGAGCCTGTCTTGCCGACGATATGGGACTAGGAAAAACACTTCAAGTCATTTCTTTTTTAGAGAAGATGTATGAAAAAAAGAAAGATGGACATGTATTATTGATAGTTCCTGCATCCCTACTAGGTAACTGGTCAAAAGAAATAGATCGCTTTGCCCCTAAAATGACATATTATATCCTTCATGGAAAAAACAATATTGTACATGAAGACACATTTATCACTATAACAACCTACGGGATGGCATTACGCAATGAATTTTTACAAGACAGAGTATGGGACTGTTTGATTTTAGATGAGGCACAAGCCATTAAAAATCCGGCAACCAAACAAACACGCGCCATCAAAAAGATTCCTAGCCATATGCGCATCGCAATGACAGGTACACCGATTGAAAATGACCTATCCAATTTATGGTCCCTATTTGACTTCTTAAATAAAGGATTATTAGGCAGTGCATCTGACTTTAAGGAATACACAAAGAAAGTACAAGCCTATCCTGAATATATGACAAAATTAAAGATGATGGTTTCCCCATTTATTTTAAGACGTCTAAAAACAGATAAAACAATCATTTCAGATTTACCAGACAAAATGGAAATCACAGAACACGTGGATTTATCTAAACGACAAGTTGTTTTATATCGCAAGGAAGTTGAAAAAGCGGAACAAAAAATATTAGATTCTACAGGCCTTCAAAGAAGAGGTATTGTGATCGCGTTATTGACAAAATTGAAACAAATTTGTAATCACCCAGACCAATTTATTCATGATACCAACTACAATCCAAAGGACAGTGGAAAATATGCGATGTTGAAAGAGTTGTGCGAAACCATCTACGAGAAAAGGGAAAGAGTTTTGGTATTTACACAATATAAAGAAATGTGCGAACCCCTATCTCAATATCTAGAATCTATTTTCCATAAGAAGGGATATATTATTCATGGTGGTATTCCAGCTAAAAAGCGTACGGAAATCGTTGAAAAATTTAATGACGAAAACACATATGTTCCATATATCGTATTATCATTAAAAGCAGCCGGAACCGGACTCAATCTAACAGCCGCCAACCACGTCATTCACTTTGACCGTTGGTGGAATCCAGCCGTAGAAAACCAAGCGAGCGATCGAGCCTATCGTATTGGACAAACCAAAGAGGTCTTTGTCCATAAACTCGTTTCAAATGGAACTATTGAAGAAAAGATTGATAAACTCATTGAGTCCAAACAAGAACTCGCAAACTCCATTCTTGCCTCTGGCCAAGAAAAATGGATTACCGAACTGGATACAAATGAACTAATGGACTTATTAAGATTGGACGTGTAGACTATGGCAAAATATTGGACAGCAAGCATGCAGTATTCGCAAATGAGCGTCGAAGAACTGCAAAGAAAAGCACAAGAAAGCGTTAAAAGCGCAAAAAACAAAGGAAAAGAAATGCATCCCATTATTGTGGAAGGAAGGCAAATCGCAAAAAGCTGGTGGGGCATGGCCTGGTGTAAAAACATTGAACAATATGCCGATTATGCCAGTCGTATCGAACGAGGAAAAAGATATGTTCGTTCAGGTGCTGTTGTGGACTTACAAATTGTTAAGGGTAAGGTAAAAGCTCGTGTACAAGGCACAAGAAAAACACCGTACAAAGTAGAAATCAACATCAGTCCACTCAAAGAAGAAGTTTGTGAAGACATCATTGAAAAATGTAGTTCACAAATTCAAAACTTACAAGAACTCGTAAATGGACAATTCCCAGAAAGTTTAAAAGAAATATTCCTATCCGAAAATGGACTCTTCCCAAGCCAAAGAGAAATCAGTTTTAACTGCAGCTGCCCCGACTGGGCCTTAATGTGCAAGCACGTTGCCGCCGTACTCTACGGAATTGGAACTAAACTCGACGAAAACCCATTCCTATTCTTTGAACTCAGAGGAATCGATGTCAATAAACTTGTAGACGTAACCATTAAAGACCACGTAGACTCCCTACTAGAACATGCCAATATGCCACCAACAGATCGCGTAATGGATGATTCTTGTATTGAAACATTATTTGGATTAAAGTAAACAAATACAAAATTAGAGGCAGTATGCTCAAAATATGAGTATACTGCCCTTTTTGGCCAATTCTTCTAATTCAAAATCATCACTGTACCACATTCAATCACCCTGATTTTCGCTGAATTTCATAGAATCAGAAAACAAAATCAGACGAAATTGGAAAGGAAAAATTGTATTGACACATATTGCAAATTTGTTATAATTTAATCAATCGTAGCCTTCGCACCTCTTAACAATGTGGCCCAGAGGGCTCTTTTCTTTAGGAGAATTTATGAATAATTTCAATGCACAGATTAAGCCAGCTTTAACATTCAATCAACAGCTAGATCACCTTATTAACGATAAAGGGTTGATTGTTAATAACTATGACAATGCTTTATCCATTTTAAAACATGAAAATTATTACAGATTAAGTGGATATATGATTGATTTTCTAGATAAAAACGACAATTTTATTGATAACATTTCCTTTGAGGATATCTATAATGTGTATAAAACTGATAAAGAAATTAGATCAACACTTTTTGAACTAATTAACGATATTGAGGTATATTTAAAAACTCAATTAGCAAATTATTTTTCATTGACATATGGTCCGGTTGGATATCTTGATCCATCAAACTTTAATTTTAAAAATCACCAAGAATATATTGACATCATTGATTTTTTAAAACGTTGTGGCGAAGTAAATAAAAGAAATGCATCCAGCCTTATTATTCAACATCACAACAACAAATATAATGGGTTTGTCCCAGTATGGGCATTAGTCGAACTTATACCTCTTGGCACCATTTCTAAATTTTATTCATTATTAAAGACAAAAGATAAAAAAGCAATTTTAAAATCGGATATAATGACATTAGTTATGAAAAATTAGAAAGTTTCTACCATTGTGTATCATATCTAAGAAATCAATGTTGTCATTATCAAAGATTGTACAGAAAAAATCATCCTATCAAGCCAAAGCTTTACACACCTTCAAATATAAATTTAGGATCTTTTGTATCTGGAAGCACATATTCATTAGTTCTTCCTCTTCTGTATATAAATCCAAATCAAAGCCTTGGCAAAAGAGCAATTGAAAAGTTAAAAAATATTGAACGCAACTCAAAAGTTGATTTTGTTAAAAATTACGGTTTTGAAGCCAATTGGAAAAACAATTTATATTTAGCGAATGGGCATTGCGTTAAGTAATTATATAATCAAAATTGTTTCTTCATTAATTTGTAAAACTGCAAGCCTTGACAATTTGGCTTTGTAAATTCACATTCAATTATGTTCTTAACCCAATTTTTTAAAACCTCAAAGTTTTAAAATAAGGCCCTGTAAAACATGGCTAGGAGCAACTACGTTTTTTCTTGTATTCCTTTTACTCTGAGCTACATAAACGTAGACTCACTGCTAGAACATGCCAATATGCCACCAACAGATCGTGTAATGGATGATTCTTGTATTCAAACACTGTTTGGATTAAAGTAATTCCTTAAAGACACTCATTTACATGAACGAGTGTCTTTCACTTTTTCATAGTAATGTATTCCATTACACTATTATCCAATAGATTTGCATAACCACTCATATATCGATATAATACTTATACGGAAAGACTACTGGATATAGTGGTCACTCTAAATTAAGGTCAAAAAAACTAGTGATTCGTTGTGGGAACGGGAACTAGTGTCTATTACATTTTTCTATAATCAATAATGTAATTCTAAGTATTTCTACTATGGCAAATAGAACAAAAGCAACATCAATATGTAGATATATATACATAAGCTTTCCTCCTGTAAAAAAATAGAAGGATCTACTTACCTGGAATTCAAGATTCAAGGCTTCAAAACTCCTTAACAAGAGGCAACCACCAACTACATCCAGTAGCCAATTTCCATCATAAAAGTCCAATACGAAAATATTGTGAATTCCAATGCACTTGTTGCGATTGTTCCTATTTCATCTAAAATGACTTATTTTCATTGATTTAGATAGAGTTAGCCTTGACATTTAAATATATCAATTATTTAATATACCTACAGAAAGACTACTGGATACAGTGGTTCCTCTGAATTTATTTAGTGTAAAGACACTAGTTTAATCCGTTGGGTTTGGGTGAACTAGTGTCTTTTACATTTTTCTATGATAATCAATGTGATTCTTAGTATTTCTACTAGTGCCAATAATACCATGGCAACATCAATATATAGATATATATACATAGACATCTTCTCCTCTTACAAAAAAATAGAAGGATCTGCCGAGAACTCAAGCAAATGTCATTTTTAATTCAGAGGGTTCACCGTTACTACATCCAGTAGCCAATTTCCATTATAAAACTTCAATGTGAAAACATTATTAATTCCAATAAATTTGCTGCGATTGTTCCTATTTCATCTAAAACGTCTTATTTACATTGAATTAGATACTCTAAAATTCATATAGAAAGAGAACGTCGAGTAGGCGTTCTCTTGAAGAAATTCTAAAATAATAATTGTAATCCCATCACAATGACCCACATATAAGCACAAGTCTTAGGAATCATCAATAAACCAATCTTTGGTTTTGTCTTAGACCACAATGTAACTGGGATGTAGCAACCAAAAGAAATAATGATGGCTGCAACCATACGGTTCATATGTAAATCGTACATATTTCCTGAAATGGCATAAAGAAGAATCACACCAATTCCAGTTACGGCAAACACGGCATTACGAATCACAGAAAGCTTCCTATTTCCTTCTTCGGAAGTCCAATTATTTTGTGGTAAGAAACATACGACGATACGAATAATAGCTGAAATCCAAATCATAGCCTCAACCCAAAGCGGAGCTTGTAATGTTGGGAATGTTAATTTCCAGATAAACAATAAAATAATATAGAATACGGTCATAGTGATTGAAGATACCTGTAATCCAATTCCAAGCTGTCTTTTAATTTTATCATTTGTACCATACACAGCTCTTTTAATACGAGGAACCAAGTGGAATGCGTCTCCACCACACAACGTTAATGTTAACACTCCATATAAAATAAATAATGGATTTCCTTTCGAATATACAAAGAATAAAATTCCGGCAATTAAGTCAAAAATCAAGTAACAAGCATCAAAAATTGCTTCCATTAAATCAGGCATTTTTTTCATTTGAAATCATCCTTTCTGCATTGTCATACACCTTTTGAAATACACTCATAAACACTTTGATTTCTTCTTCACTAAGACCTTCAAACATATCTTGCACAAACTCCTTTTGCGCCCATATTCCATCTTCAATTACTTCATTAGCCAATTGTAGTAAATGAATAGTTACATGCTTTTTATTGTCTTTGTCGATTCTTCGCTCAATAAAGCCACGATCTTCTAATACTTTAAGCGAAGTCGAAACATGAGACTTTGTAGACTTACGAATACGAACAATGTCCGCAGCCGTATTGTACGCAGGATTGTTGTAAATAAACATTAATATGTCATACTCCAACTGTCTTAACTGATATTTTTCGCAAACTCCAGAAACCTTCATCTCATAATATCTCGTTATCGTTTTATGTTCATCCCAAAAGTGCATATGCGCCCTCCTCATCGTTCTATTTAGAACATTTTCATTCTATAGCTACTCTATAGGTTTGTCAACAACTTTTTATTGACACTTTTTATGTAAAAATACTATGCTAACTATAAGGGAAGGAATCCAAATATGCATACACAAAAATCTAACTTTCAAACCATGAAATACTTCTTTTACATCTTAATGATTGCGATTTTAGGATGGTTTTGTTTCATGCAATTATTTGGTGCTAACGAACAAAACTATAACGACCCGTCCAAATCCATAATCTATTCCGGTTCCTTTTACTGGAATAAAGAGGATGGTACGAAACAAAAAATAAAGGTTCCCGGAACCTATGAAGTAAAACCAGGCCATACCATGGTCCTGACAACAACATTGCCTAAAGACTATAATGAAACGTCTTTTGCGATTCGATCTTCTTTGCAGGACATTCAGTTCTATGTAGGAAATTCATTGCGCGCACAATATTCCACAAAAGATACAAGAATGGCTGGTAAAAATTCAGCGAGTCGCTACATCTTTTGTCCTACAACCTATAAAGATGCAGGAAAAACATTACGCATTGAACTGACAACCTACACTTCAAATTATTCTGGTATTGTCAATGAGGTGTATTGTGGTAATAAAGCCGAAATTTGGCAAAATATATACAATACTTATGGAATATCCACATTTATTGCCTTCTTTATCTTATTTACCGGCATCACATCCATCCTGTTTGGCATAGCCCTAAAACATGTTTACCACACAACATTCGACATGGAATACTTTGGATGGTGTATGGTCATGGGCTCTGTCTGGATGCTTGGAGAATCCAAAATCCGACAAATCCTAGTTCCTAACGCATCCGCGTTAGCTGCTTTATGTTTTGTGATGATCATGCTGAGTCCATTACCCATCTTGTTCTATGCGGACAACATTCAAAATGGCAAGCACCAAAAACTCTATCGAAATATTGGTTATGTCGTCATTTTAAACTTTATTGTTTCTTCCATACTCTATCTTACAAAAGTCAAAGACTACATTGAAACATTGCCCGTTGCACAATTACTACTCGTCTTTGTGTTTATCCTAATATTCATTCATTTGGTACAATACATACGCAAAAATAAACAAACTAAATCCGACTACATTCTATTGATTGGACTCTTTCTAGTCCTAGTCTGTGTTGCTATTGAATCTGTATCTGTTTATTTTGTCGCAACTATTTCAGGTATCTTTATTGGCATAGGCATGATTATATTGCTCTTCACTAACATTATTCGTACCATCCAAAAGATTCATATCATAGAAGAAAATCGTCATCAAACGGAGTTGGAAATTGAAAAGAAAGAAAACAAAAAAATAACACTTCAAATGATGGAATCCCTTTCTACTACCATTGAAGCCAAAGATGAATATACACGTGGACACTCAAGGCGTGTAGCCCAATATGCAGCCTTGATTGCGAAAAATATGGGTTGGACAAATGAAGAGATTCAAAACCTTAAAAACTGTGCTTATTTACACGACATTGGAAAGATTGGTATTCCAGACCAAATCTTAAATAAGCCTGGCAAATTAACAAATGAAGAATTTAATTTAATCAAACAACACACTACAATTGGACAAGATATCTTAAAAGATATAACGATCATTCCGCATATCGATGAAGTCACAAGAAGTCACCATGAACATTATGATGGTACTGGCTATCCAGATGGACTTAAAGGAAATGAAATCCCAATACAAGCACGTATAATTGCGTTAGCCGACTCTTATGATGCCATGAATTCAAGAAGAATCTATCGTAACGCATTAAGTCATGGACGAATTTATCATGAAATCCAAATGAATGCGGGTACGCAATTTGATCCTGAAATCACAAAAGTCTTCTTGAAATTAATGGACAACGGATCTTTATTTCACTTAGAACACGAAATACTTCCATCCCAAGAAGACACAATCAATAAGTTTATTTCCGATGTTGTGACAACCATGCAAGATCAGGAAGAAACAAAAAACATCGATTATCTTACAGGCCTTCCTGTTCGTAATGTAGGACAAAAACGCATTGCGAGCGCTATGCAAAAGACAAATGGATGCCTGATTTTCTTGGATATGGATAACCTTAAAAAAATCAATGACGTCTATGGACATAAAGCTGGAGATAGAGCCCTAAAAAGCCTGGGAAAACTATTGTTAGACATTTCAATACCTAAGATCGCATGTCGTATGGGAGGGGATGAATTCCTTCTGTTCTTACCACAAGCGAATACAGAACAAGCCGAAAATACAGTTTCAAATGTGATTGAACAATTCAAAGAAATCATTAAAGACGATAGTGAAACCCATTTTGCAGCCCTTTCTGCAGGCATGCTCATGTGCACTCGAAACGATACGTTTGCGGATGCCTATTCAAAAGCCGACAAAGCCTTGTATTATGTGAAACAAAATGGTAAGAACAACTATTCTTGGTACAACCAAATCCATTATGGAAACACAGCCAACACAAGCTTAGACTTGCAACAAATCGCAAACTCCCTACAAACAAGTGGAAACTATTCAAGCGCATTACACCTAGAATATCGCGATTTCACAAGACAATATGAATACATACACCAATTGATGACACGAAACCAATGGAACTGTTATCTAGTCATGGTTACTATGGAAACTGTACAAGATACACTTCCATATATTGAAGAAATCGAAGAAGCCCTTGACCATATGGGTGAAGCTATTCAAGACAACATTCGAAAGGTGGATGTATGTACACGTTATAGTGCTATGCAATATTTGATTATTCTATCTCATCCTGCAGAAACACAAATTCCAAACATCATGTCACGCATTTTTATGGAATACTACAAACTACAGGATAGTCAGCACTTCACACCTAGCTATGAATATATTTCTATGAAGAAATAATGGAGATTGACAATTTAGTCAATCTCCTTTTGATCTACTATTATCTGTTTTAAAATATCTCGATTCATACGCAGAACTCTTTCTTTTACCGCATTATATAAACATATTGTCTTGTCTGTAAGACAATATTTATGTCTTTTTGTCTTATTCATAAGACAATATCCATATATTTTTGTCTTATATACAAGACAAAATCCTTCTGATAAGTCGAAAAGCTACTATACTAATCTTCGTATGTGATTGTTTTTGAATTAACAATCTTTTTAAACTCCTCATACTCCATGAGGTATTATACTATTTTTTTCTAACCAAAAATAAAAAGCATCTGCATAAAACAGATGCCTAAAATTCAAATAAATCATCAATCGTTAGTAATACAGCTCCATCTTCTTTTGCTTGTCTTACGACTGAATCCGAATAGCCAGACTTACTAATAAACCACAAATATTTCTCTTCTAGATTTGGAAATGCTTGAGTAGCCATTACTAAATCTTCATACTCATCATATGGCATTGGCTGGGAAGTAAATTTGCACTCCACAAAAACACCTTTTTTACCAGTACGATCCAACGCAAGCAAATCTACATCGTCCTGTGCTTTTAAAGTTGGATTTGTCCCCCACCATTTACCCAAATGATAAGGTATGAAAGGAAGCTTTCTACTTTTAGCCAAACGAATCAAATATTCTTTACAAATATCCTCAAATACATCCCCCATTAGATTGCTTATATCCTCCATGATTTCCTTAGATGCATCATTGGCTCCTAACATGGCATAGTAAGAATTGTTTGTGAATTCATAGCGAAACCAAAACTTAAAAAAATTGTCTTTAATCACATAAATCGACTTCTTGCTCGTCTCTTTATCACCACAAGGAATCCTCTTTTCAATCAAACGAAGTGTTTGTAGCGTAATCAAATATTTAGATACCTTTGTACGCTCCTCATGAATATAATCCGCAATATCAACCACTTTATTTCTTCCATTCGCAATGGCAGATAAAATACTACTATACACATTGATTTCTCTTAATTCCGCCTTCAATAGGTTATCTGGTTCTTCATGAAGATAAGCTCCATTACGAATAATCTTATTCGCTATATTTTTCTCAACAGATAGTTTGGGATCAAAAGCCTCTAAATATCTTGGAATCCCACCCAATATTCCATACGCCAACAATTTATCTTCATTACTATATTCAGGAAAAAAAGCGCTACTCTCTAAATAATCAAATGGCTTTATTTCTAAAGTCGATGTTTGTCGATCATGAAGCGGACTTTTTCTACCCATAACATCACTTTCCATAACACTTACAGAAGAACCACACAAAATTAAAAAGATATTTTTCTTTTTCCAATTATGATCAATCACATGCTGCAATATTGACTTTACAGAAGGATTCTCATCAATAATATAAGGAAATTCATCAATTATCACGGCAATTTTTTCAGTAGCCTTCTCCCCAATGTAATTGAATGCATCCTCCCAACTTTTAAATGAAGCTATAAAATTCTTATCAAAATGATATTGAATCACTTTAGAAAAGTCCTCTAAGTTTAGCGCATCATTCTTTTCTCGAGCAGGAAAAAAGATTGCGTTCGAATGTTCGGAAAATTTCTGCAGAATCGTTGTTTTACCAACTCTTCTTCGACCATACATTACTAAATATTCAAAACAATCACTATTATATAATTCATTCAAATGATTTAATTCTTCTTTTCTTCCTAACATCAAATCACATCCTTTATATTTGTATACTTACGAGTAGTATACTCTAAAGTATACAAATATTCAACGATTCTTTCGCTGTATTTTTCTTTATTCTCCCAATTCATCCAACATATCATCTACACCATCACGATAACTTTCATCATTATCATAACGATCCTCATCATAATCACCTGAATATGCATCATCACTTCCTTCATCATAAGATGATGATGAATAAGATGAAGAACTCGAATTTTGTCCCTCTTCCTTTTTACGTTTCTCTTCCCTTGCCTTAAACTCACTCAATTCCGTACGACGCCTATTCTCAAGACGATACTGTTCCATTTGCGCTTCCCATTCTGCCTCTTCCTTTTTCAAAGAAATATATCCATATCCAAATAATAGTCCAAGAATAATCAAGAAAATAATTCCACCCCTACCCTTAGATTCATTATTTGGTTGAATGACCTTTTTTTCCTGATAATTTTCACTAGGATCAGCTTCAGGCAAAACTCTTTCCTGATTTGAATAATCACTTTGTTTCTTTGTTGTTTGAACTTTTGGTGGGATATTCACCGAAAACCTTAAATGTATATCATATAATCTTCTAAGGATAAAACCGGCTAACCAATCAATAAAAGCATCCTCAAATTCAATACTAAAACAAGTTAATAAGCTAAGAAACTCAAACATCGATTCATCCATTAAGGATGAATCAAAACAAGGATCATTCTTTAACATTGTCTTAATTTCATCCTCTGACTTACCATCATATCTACGAATCAGCTCATCATCACTCATATCCAAGATTTCCTTAACGCCATCTCCCACAATCTTTTTACGCGTTTCTATATCTAATTTTGACTTTTTCGGTGTTTCTTTCTTCTTTTCAAAAACAGGTATCTGAGGCTGCTTTGTCTCCTTCTTCTTGGAAACAGGTACATCCACACCATACTGCTGCATTACCTGTATTAATTCTTTTGTAAGTAAGCCCTTCTTATAAGCCTGAATATAAATATCTTCATAGATTGGACAAAAACAACAAGCTTCACTAAACTTTTCTTCTTCAATTAAAGAATCGACAGATTGAACAAACTCATACGAACTATATCCCTTAATACACTCTTCGCAAATAGATGCATAAAAATGTCTTAAGTAAACAGGAATAAATACAGAAATGTAGAAATCATTTTCTTTACATTGTTTAGGAACATCCTCAATATGCTTCTTTGTTTTACTCGAATCTAAAATCATACGATATAGAGTACTCGCCAAAGGATTGCACAATATACCAAAGTTTACATTTAAACAAGACTCTAACATCTTTTCTTTCACTAATTCAACTTCAACTTCCAATTGCGATGTACTTCCCTGCATTTTAAGTACACAAATTTTTTCAAGACTTGAAGCATCACGATTCAGATTATTCGTATTCATATTTGAAAAAGGAAGTTCAATATCTTTATATTCACCACGAATCAGTTTATCCTCTACATCATTTACTAAACTTGAATACTTTTCTTTACACTCATTATAATATTCATACCAATCTAGAAACTCTTTTGAAATTATTATATTTTCCATTCACTATACCCCTGCATTCTAGCCGCCTCATACAAAGGATGCATATGCGCTTCTAACTTATGCTTAAACTCATATTCCGTATTTTCTTTGACATACAATTCTTCAATAGCCCACAAAGACTGAAGATTCTTGGCATAGCACTTCTCAAATAGCTTATGAATTGAATCATATTCTACAACACTCTTATATAAGTCATACTCCATATTCGCCATCTTATTAAAGTACAAATCCCACTCTGGTAAATGATTACTCTTTGAGCGATTTGCGCTCGCATTGCTCGGTATCAAATTCCACATTTCATCATGTGCTACATAAGACCACGGAATGAAGTGATCCACATCAAACGTAGATTCTAATTTATTACCTGAATATATGTCCACAATTTCTTTATTTGACACTTCAATATGCGCATTCCACAAATCACGCACTCTTTCTAAATGTCTTACATTATTCCTTTCATCATCCAACTTATTAATAATTCCCGGCACGCCCGGATTGATCATTTGAAGAAATTGAATCTTATTATACTGAATCCAATTTTTAATGATCATATAATTATCCACTAAGAAAGGAATCCAAGCTTCCTGCAAAACAACATATTTATGTATACCCATCCCATTCTCAATAATATAGGGAAAATGAATTTCTTGATTCAACATTTGAATATATTCAATACGATACGCATCCCCTTTATCCTTAGTAAGTTCAGATGAAAAACTACTCAATAGTTTATAGGGAACATTCTTTGCCAACTTTCGCTTATATTCCAAAACCAAATGATTCTGCTCTTTTAATACACTACGAATTTCATCTGGTTTAGAATTCTCATTTAAAGACGTATTTTCAATCAAGACATCAATAGCTCGATTGATCGCATCTCTTCTTTCTCCTTCAATCATTGGACCCAAAAACAAATGATACTGTGTTACTGTATACCAAGCTGACACAATCATTTCATCAAAGATTTCGTCAAATGAAAAACGATATTTTTTCAGCATCAAATTCATAATGGCTTCTAACCAATAAAATTTGTAACACTGCGTAGGATGATCCAACATACTCCCAAAAGCTCGATAATCCAGTTCTCCAGAATACGCATCGTTCTTTATAAATTCCATATTCATACCCATGTTCTTTCTACCAAATATTATAACCTTTTCGATCTATGATTTCATTTTAATGCTGGTATAATGTTAGGTATGAACTATCAAAATATACAGAGCGGCCTATCTACCGCATTTTTAGACAAAAATATATCTTCCAACGTATTATATCGACCTCAATTTATTTCAAACGACTATAAGAATGGAAGAAAAGTACTAAGCACCATTGAAGATGAATTATTACACTGCGACTCCTTTTTAATCAGTGTAGCCTTCATTACCATGGGAGGAATTACCCCCTTACTTCAAACGCTTCGTACTCTAGAAGATAAAGGCATCCATGGAAAGATTCTAACAACGGACTATTTGGCATTTAGTGATCCTAAAGCGTTAGATAAACTCGCTACATTTTCGAATGTTGAACTTAAAATGTATCTAGTACCCGACTCAAAGAATGGTTTTCATACCAAGGGATATATCTTTCAATCCGATGAAATCTACAAGATCCTTGTGGGTTCTAGTAATATGACAAATACAGCACTTACTACAAATCGAGAATGGAATACAAAAATTGTGTCCACAAAATCCGGAGAATTCGTTTCTGAAATGTTAGATGAATTTGAAGAATTATGGAATCGTCCAAATACATATTCCTACAATGCATTTATTGGTGCATATAGAGTGCATTATGAAGAATACAAAAAGGTGAAACAAAAAGAAGACATTAAATTACCTTCTAAACAACTGATTCCAAATTCTATGCAGAAAGCCTTTATTTCCAATCTTAGAAAGCTTCGCAATGAGAATGAATCAAAGAGTTTGTTGATTTCAGCCACGAGAACAGGAAAAACGTATGCCTCAGCCTTTGCCTTACAAGATCAGAATCCCAAGAAAGCCCTATTTTTAGTGCATAGAGAGCAGATTGCCAAACAAGCTCTTCAAAGCTACAAAAATGTATTTAAAAATACAAAAACATTTGGGCTTTTATCTGGAAACAGCAAGGATACAGATGTAGACTACTTGTTTGCAACCATGCAAACGATGTCTAAAAAAGAAGTGTATTCAAGTTTTGCCCCTGATACATTCGATACCATCATCATTGATGAGGCACATCGCATTGGAGCTAAAAGCTATCAAGAAATCATGGACTACTTTAAACCAAAGTTTTGGCTAGGAATGAGCGCAAGCCCAGAAAGAACCGATGACTTTGATGTATATGCAGCCTTCGACCATAATATTGCCTATGAAATTCGTCTTCAACAAGCTCTAGAAGAAAACTTATTATGTCCATTCCACTATTTTGGCATTACTGACTTTTTAACAAACGGAAACGAAACCGATTTTACAGATTTCAACTACCTTACATCGAACCAAAGAGTCGACTACATTATCGAACAAACCAATTACTATGGATATAGTGGAGAAAGAGTCAAAGGACTCATGTTTTGCAGTTCCAAGAAAGAAGCGGCTGCCCTTAGTGAAAGATTAAATCTAAGAGGGTATCGAACCATCGCTTTAAGTGGAGAGGATTCTCAAGAAAAAAGAGAAGATGCGATTGATCGCTTAGTATCCGATACAAGAAGTGACTATCTACAATACATTTTAACTGTAGATATTTTTAATGAAGGTGTCGACATTCCTGAAATCAATCAAGTTGTACTATTAAGACCTACACAATCGCCCATTGTCTTTGTCCAACAATTAGGCCGAGGCCTAAGAAAATCAAAAGGCAAAGAATATGTTGTCATTCTAGACTTCATTGGAAACTACAAAAACAACTTCATGATTCCAATCGCCCTATCTGGAGATCGTTCTTACAACAAAGACAATATAAGACGATATGTTCTTGAAGGTGAAAGAATTATTCCAGGATCGAGTACGATTCACTTTGATGAAATCAGTAAGAAACAAATTTTTGCGTCGATTGACACCGCCAATTTTGCGGATATCAAGCTCATTAAGGATAGCTATAAAAATCTAAAGAATAAACTTGGAAGAATCCCTACTCTTATGGATTTTGAAACCTATGGAGAAATTGACGTACAAAGAATTTTCGACAACAAATCACTAGGATCTTACTATGCCTTTTTAAAGAAATATGAAAAGGATTATAAGATCAGATTGAATGAACTTGAAGAAAACTTTATTAAGTTTATTTGTACAAAACTTGCCAATGGAAAAAGAAAGATAGAGCTTGAAACACTAAAAGATTTAATCAATGATCAAGAATATACTTTCTCAAATGACATATCACATACAAATGTATTAAACATCTTCACCAATGAATTCCCTACTGGTTCTGGAAAAAATACGTTTAAAGATTGTATTTTTATTGAAGACAAGAAGATTTCAAAACCATTTAAGACATGTTTAGAAAACAACGAATTTAAATCCATGGCAAAAGAAATCATTGAATATGCATTGGATCAATATAATAAACATTATAAGAATACATATAAAGATACAAACTTTGTTCTTTATCAAAAATATACATACGAAGATGCCTGTCGCTTATTAAATTGGCAACACAATGAAGTTCCATTAAATATTGGCGGATACAAATATGATCAAACAACCAAAACATTCCCTGTCTTTATCAATTATGACAAGGCAAACGACATTCAAGATACCATCAAATATGAAGATCATTTTATCAATGAAAGTCAATTGATTGCGATATCCAAATCCGGAAGAACCACAAGCAGTGATGACGTACAAAACTTCTTGTACGCCAAAGAAAGAGGCATTGAAGTTCATTTGTTTGTGCGAAAGAACAAAGATGATAAAACAAGCAAAGAATTCTATTATCTAGGCCATATGCAAGCAGAGATAGATAATACCAAACAGTTTGTGATGCCAAACACACAAAAAACAGCCGTCGAAATCTTATGGCAATTGGATACACCCGTAAGAGAAGACATTTATCGATACATTGTAGAGGAGTGATTTTTTGAAAACAATACACGTAGTAGCTGCCATTATTAAAGATGAAAATAAAATATTCGCCACCCAAAGAGGTTATGGCGAATTTAAAGACGGATGGGAATTTCCTGGAGGAAAAGTAGAACCCAATGAAACTAGCAAACAAGCCATTGTTCGTGAAATCAAAGAAGAATTAGATACAACCATTCAAGTCGAAGAATACTTTGATACAGTTGAATATGACTACCCAACCTTCCACCTATCCATGGAATGTTTCATTTGTACAATTCTTGAAGGAAATTTAACTCTATTAGAACACGAATCTGCAAAATGGCTTACTAAAGACACATTAGACTTAGTAGATTGGCTACCTGCAGATTTAGGATTAATCGCTAAACTAAAAGAAATATTATAATCCCATACAACATTTTAAAATACCTAAAAACGAGCATTTCATCTTTACATAAAGAACAAATGCTCGCTTTTCTTTTGCCAAACTGTCAAATAATCAACAAATTTTCAGGAATTAATAATGTTTTCACATTGAAGTTTTATAATTGGAATTGGCTACTGGATGTGGTTGGTGGTTACCTCTTGTTAAGGAGTTTTGAAGCCTTGAATCTTGAATTCCAGGTAAGTAGATCCTTCTATTTTTTTGCAGGAGGAAAGCTTATGCATATATATCTACATATTGATGTTGCTATGTGCTTATTTGCCATAGTAGAAATACTAAAAGTAACATTGATGATTATAGAAAAATGCAAAAAGCACTAATCACCACCGACAATGGAAAAAGATTAGTGCTTCAGCATTAGTTTTATTTCAGAGTAACCACTGTTTTTCCAGTAGTCGTTCTCTATATGTATTATACAGATAAACCAAATGTATTTCCACAAGAAAAATTCTAAATCTAAAACAATGATTTATATAATTTTCTCCTGATTTTCTAATGAATGACGTATCGACAGAACATTTATGGTTTTATTATTTTCATCTACATAATAATATAGTAAATAATTTTTGATTACCATCTTTCGGACCTCATGGAATCCTAAAAATCTATTTTTAATCATTGAATTTGATTCAGGAAAATCACACACCAAAACAAGCCTCTCAATCAATAAAATATAGAAGCTTTTTGCAGCGTGTAAATTGCATAAATGATTAGTCAAATAATCTAATATATTATCTAAATCTATTTGCGCTTCATCCGTAAAGAAATACTTATAAGCCATACTTATCTTTCATTTCTTCCATTACTTTTATACCATCTTTTAATTTACCAGAATACATCTGTTGCAATCCTTCATACACAGCTTTTGCTTCCTCTAATTCCTCAAAAATACTTCTATAATAGTCAATATCCATTACCACAAGACGCCCATATCCATTTTTTGTAACAAACACCTTTCCATTATCTTTACACAACTCCTCAATATGCACTGTATTTTTTAAATCTCTCATTGGTACAATTTCCATAAGTAAATTTACCTCCTTCTTTAATCTTTTAAACAGTTGGAGATAAACTCCTCTAAGAACCGTACGTGCAGTTTTCCCGCATACGGCTCCCCACTGTTACTTTAAACATTCTTGTTATAGATGACTTTGTCACCACTCCAAATATCTACATGGATATAAGGGCGAATGATTCGGGCATTCCATATTTCACAGAACCTTTCCATTTTGAAGCTTCTTCTTTGACTCCTTCGATTCAACCATTTAAACGTTACAAATAATGAATGATACCAGAGACATTTAATCTCTCGAATCATTCCACTTAAACTGTAGTAGTTAAAACTACCGGTAATTTTCTTGTTCAATGCCTTCATGAATTCGTCAAATTGAGTGTTTCTATTTTCTTTGACCCATTTCTTTAAGTTTGACTTGAATTGCTTCTTCTTTTTACGACTAATCTTATGTCCTATAGAATAGTAGCCTTTTCTTGTCTTACTGTTGAAATGTGTAAAGCCTAGAAAATCAAATGTTTCTCTAGAAACACTGTTTCTTCCAAATGGAAGTATTCGTGTCTTTTCCTTGGATAGTTCCAATCCAAAAAGTTCCATTCTTTTAATTACGGCTTCATATACTCTTTGTGCATCTCTTTCATATTGAAACA